>JGI24146J20443_1000264_pt1 | contig 48342 bp, 47 predicted proteins | sample BarGraIncub1131A_FD_20443 | JGI IMG/M metagenome (IMG submission 20443) | reverse complement strand
GAATAGTAGTATTATAAATCAGTGATATTGCTTATCCGGACATCATATTCCGGTACAATTGCTGAATCTGTTCAATTGCGTGTTACGATCTGAACCATGAAGATCGTAAACAACGAGACGATATCGCGCTCATCTGTGGAATGTTATAGTACACAGTCAGTTAACGATGAGCCGTCAATCGACGCTGCAAAGCATGGAACAGAACTGATTCATCAAACTAAAAAATTGAAGCTCAAGTTAGAGACGCAATGGTTGCGTTTTTATTGTTGAGTTGTTGTCTTCACCTTCTGTTCAAGAGAATACGTTTATGATGCACAAGGGTCAAATATCCCCTTGGCAGAAGGAGAAATGATTTGTTATTCGAAAATCTAAATATTATATTACCGATTCAGCGTGCGCTGAAGGATGAAGGGTATACCGAAGCGACACCGATCCAAGCTAAAACGATCCTTCCTTTATTGGAAGGAAAAGATCTGTTGGGTTGTGCTCAGACCGGCACGGGTAAGACCGCTGCTTTCGCTATCCCTATTTTACAAGGATTGAATGCCGAACCGAAAAGTTCGACCGGAAATCGTCAGATCAAAGCGTTGGTGTTGGCTCCGACGCGTGAACTTGCGATTCAGATCCATGAGAGTTTTGAAACCTACGGAAGATATCTGAGTTTGAGAAGTATCGCTATTTACGGCGGTGTTTCACAGAAAGCACAAACCAATTCTTTATCCAGAGGCGTGGACATCTTGGTGGCAACACCGGGCCGTCTGTTAGATCTGATCAATCAGAAATATATCAGTCTTGCCAATATCAAGTTCTTTGTGTTGGATGAAGCTGATCAAATGTTGGATATGGGGATGATCTTCGATGTTCGAAGAATCATCGCGTATTTGCCGAAAGTACGTCAAACGATGTTCTTCTCAGCAACGATGCCGGATGAAATCGACAAACTGTCGGCTTCGATCCTGAACAACCCGATCAAAGTAGCCGTAACACCGGTTGCGTCAACGGTCGAATCCATCAAACAAGAAATCTACTATGTGAATAAGAATCAGAAGATCAATTTACTGATCCAACTGTTACGTAATCCGGAAATCGAATCGGCGTTGGTCTTTTCAAGAACCAAGCACGGTGCTGATAAGATCGTTAAATCATTGAGCGTTGTCGGTTACCAAGCCGCTGCGATCCATGGTAATAAGTCACAGAATGCCCGTCAATTGGCACTCGGTAACTTCAAAGCCAAGAAAACCAGGATCCTCGTTGCGACGGATATCGCTGCGCGCGGAATCGATATCGATGAATTATCCCATGTTATCATCTATGATCTGCCGGAAGTCCCCGAAGCGTATGTGCACAGAATCGGTCGTACCGGTCGTGCCGGACTGGGCGGAACAGCTATTTCATTTTGCGATCAGGACGATAAGTTATTGCTTCGTGATATCCAGAAGTTGATCAAGATCAATATTCCGGTCATCGAAGGACATCCGTTCCCGATCACCGATGCACCGACCGACCCGAAAGACAAAGCTGCGCTGAAACAACAGCGGATGGCTTCCAGAGGGAAACGCCCGACGTCTCAAGCCGATACGAAGCGTGACAACACTGTTACGGCCGCTCGCGCTAACGTCGCACAGAGCAGTGCTCCTAAGGCTGCTGCGTCTTCATCGAAACGAAGAGATCCGAAACCTTTTCAAGGTGACAGTGCCAAACGTTCCAGCAGTGAAAGTTCCGTTAAAAACAACTGGCAGAAAAAAGACAGCGGTCGTAACTACCGCAGCGATAAGAATTCCTAATCAACATGAAAGCACACTCAATTAAATCCGAGTGTGCTTTTTTTACTATAGATTGGAGACAGACAATTCGACTAAACGTTTCATCCATTCACTCATTTGGCGATCTCGGTGCATTACCCAACTGACTGTGCGCTTGATCAAGAAGTCTTCGATTCTAATCACTTTCAGAGTACCGTCTCGAAGATCATCTTCAATCAGTTGGCGCGGTAACAGAGAATAACCGAGTCCGGCCTTGACAGCCAACTTGATCGCATCGATCGAGACACTGCTCCAAATGATGTTCATACGACCTGCCGTCGACGCGAACGCTTCATCCAAGATACCGCGCGTATTACTGGTCGGTTCGCGCAGGATCATCGGGAAGTTCTTGATCTCAGCAACTGTGATGTGTTCATATGGACAATCGATCGAAGCAACCAATTGGTATTCATCCGTATAGATCACATTGGAAATCAGTTTCGGATGATGACTCACGCCTTCAATGATTCCGATATCCACAATATTGTCGAGTACTTTCTGTTCAATATCCGGAGATTTCTCGATCTCCACGGTGATCGCTAAACCGGGATACTCTTCTTGGAGTTGTTTGACCACATGAACAAACTTTCCCGATGAAGCAGCAATACCGGCACCTAAACGAAGGGATTGCTGAAAATCAGCTTCTTTCATACTTGTGTCTAATTTATCCAGTTCCGCAAGGACATGTTGTGCCATCAGATAGAGATGTTGACCGGCCGGTGTGATATACAAACGATTGGACAAGCGATCAAACAGACTCACTTGATAGTAAGCTTCCAAATCTTTCAAAATCAGACTGACGGCCGGTTGTGCCATATGCAGATTGAGAGCTGCTTTACTGACACTTCCGGTTTCCGCAACTTCATGGAATACGCGTAATTTTCGTAACATAGAGCCTCCTTTGATTATATGAATATCATATGGATTTTCAGAACTATATATATTATACATTAAATGTTCGCACTTTACTATGGTATAGTGTTTTCTATTTGATCATAAATACAATAAAAAAGTTCAAGTGAAAACTGTTTTACAAGTGGAAACTAAAGTTCTGAATCTCCTTTAAATAAAGGGGAAATCAAACTTTTCATTTCATAATAATAACATCTTTTTCTTTGTGTTCTTATGAGGTAAAAATCAAGTGAAAATATTTACATAAAATGAAACTATATACATTATATGAAAATATGATGAAAGAATCCGTTGACTAACAGTTTCATAAAAGTTAGAATGAGTTAAACTTCAAGGAGGTATATACATGAGAAAGTACATCGCAAAACGAATCGGCTTAATGATACTCTTACTCATCGGTGTATCCTTCATCGTCTTTGCCAGCCTGTACCTGTCACCGGGTGATCCTGCCGAACTTGTCGCAGGTGCCAGTGCAACACCGGCTGATATTGCACGAATGCGGATATTTTTGGGATTAGATAAACCTTTCTTGGTTCAGTACTTCATTTATTTCAAGAATCTGTTGGTCGGTAACTTCGGAACTTCCTTGGTAACACGACAACCGATCTTAAAAGAATTATTGGTTCGTTTACCGAATACACTCAACTTAGCGACTTCATCGATGATCGTTGCCTGTGTCTTCGGAATACCGGCCGGCATCTTAGCGGCTATCTATAAGGATACGTGGATCGATAATGTATTGACCACGACATCCTTGGCAGGCATCTCGATTCCCAATTTCTGGTTAGGGGCGATGTTGATCCTGTTGTTCTCGGTAACATTGCGTTGGTTACCCACCGGCGGAATGTCGCAACCGTTCTGGACACCGATCGGATTTAAACAAGCCATCTTACCTTCGTTAGCGTTGGGGTTCTCGGTCGCAGCCAGTTTCATGCGGGTCGGACGAAGTGCGATGTTGGATGTTCTGCAATCCGATTATATCCGAACGGCCCGTTCAAAAGGATTAAAAGAAAGTAAAGTCATCATTGTTCATGCTTTGCGGAATGCGTTGATCCCGATCATCACGATCTTCGGTACCAGCTTCGGCGGTTTACTCGGCGGAGCGATCGTAACGGAACAAGTGTTCGTCGTCAACGGTATCGGAACTTATCTGATCTCATCCATCAGTATGCGCAACTATCCGGCTGTTCAAAGTACGGTATTGGTGATCGCGGCTTTCTTCATCATTGTAAATTTGATCGTCGACGTCATCTATGTCTTCATCGACCCGAGGATCAGTTATGAGTAACACACTGACATTTAAAAGAGAGAACTGGTTGGCGAAAGCTTTCCAGAAACTGTTGCAGAATAAATTAGCGACCTTTGCTTTCTTCTTCCTGATCTTTGAGATCATTATTATTATAATGGCACCGCTCCTAGTTCCTTTTGATCCAACTAAAACGGATATCTCGATTCGCTTGGCTCCCGGTTTTTGGGCAATGAATTCTCCGAAGTTCGTCGCCGGTCACTTCTTGGGTACCGATCACTTAGGACGAGACGTTCTGTCACGACTCTTGATGGGCGGTCAGATCTCCCTGTCAGTCGGATTCGTAGCGACATCGATCGGATTGATCTTCGGTGTCACCCTCGGCTTACTTGCGGGTTTCTATAAGTCACTCGATAACGTCATCATGCGCTTCATGGATCTGCTGTTTACCTTTCCGGGTATCCTGCTGGCCATGTTGATCGTAGCGATGTTGGGGGTAAGTACACTCAATGCGACGATCGCCATCAGTATCTGGTCGATTCCGGGATTCGCTCGGATGGTTCGCGGTAAAGTCCTGACGATCAAAGAAGAAGATTATATTCTGGCTATTCGTTCGATCGGTGCCAGTAACTTCCGTATCTTATTTAACCATATCCTGGCCAATTGTATGCCCTTGATCATTGTTATCTCGACCATGCGTTTAGCCAGTTCCATTATGTCGATCGCCACGCTTAGCTTTTTGGGTTTAGGTTCTCCTCCGCCGAACGCGGAATGGGGAGCGATGATCGCGAGTGCCAGAGATTATATGTGGCAGGCACCCAGCCTCATCATTATACCGGGGATTGTGGTTATGATCACGGTCATAAGTTTCAATATAGTAGGGGATAAGTTAAGGGATATTTTAGATCCAAGTATGAAAGAAAACAACTAGGAGGAAAGAAAATGAAGAAATTTACCACAAAGTTTTTAGCCGTATTGATTACGTTGCTTGTCATTACCGGATGTTCGGGAAAAACAACAGCGAAGACCGCCGTTGATCCATCACTGAGGGTCATCATCAATGCCGCACCGTCAGGATTCTCACCGTTAAAAACAAATGACGTCGCATCGACCTATGTCAATGCCCAGATCTATGAAACACTCTACCGCAGAAGTGTCGACGGAAGCAAGTATGTTCCGTTGTTGGCAACCGCTGAGCCGGTCTGCAGCACCGATGGTTTGACATGTACGATCTCCTTGCAGAAGAACGTCAAATTCCAAGACGGCACACCGTTCAACGCGGCCGCCGTCAAATATACCTTAGATAAGATCAAAGATCCTAAATACGGTTCCGCTCGTGCTTCGATCGCTGCTTCAATCAAAGAAGCCGTCGTTGTTGATGAGAATACCATTCAGTTGAACCTATCTTATCCGGACGGCGTATTGTTGGCTAAATTGGCTCATACTAATTCAGCGATCGTATCACCGACAGCCGATGCGGCTGCTGACCTGATGGTCAAGCCGGTCGGTACCGGACCTTACACGTTTGTCAGCTATACATCCGGCAGTGAAGTTAAATTGACCCGTAATACTACGTACTGGGGCAAGAAACCGAATATCAAGGATGTTACGATCGCGATCGTTAAAGAAGATGCGACTGCGATCTCTCGCTTGGAAACAGGGGAAGCCGACTTCGTTGCTGCTGTTCCTGTTCAACAAGTAGACCGTGTCAAAGCACTCACCAATTCTACCCTTTATACAAAAGAAGGCGGCGCCATCACCTACTTGGCTGTCCGTGTCAATTCTTCGATCAATGCGATCACCACGAATCTTGATTTCAGAAAAGCCATCTCCTATGCGATCAATCGTCAAGCTTGGGTCGATTCGTTGAATGGTTACGGCGTCTTCTCCGCCAGTGTATTGGGACCGAAGATCTTCGGTTATACAGCCGCTGCCGAAAAATTCGGTTACGCGTATGATCTGGCCAAAGCCAAAGCTTTAGTTACAGCCGGTGGTTTCGGCGCTGAAGAGTTAGTCTTCACATTCTCGAATACTTCCATGAATACCGCATTGGCTGAATTAATTCAATCTAATTTAAAAGAAGCCGGCTTTACCAATGTTAAGTTGAATCCGTTGGAATTCGCAACGTACTTGACGGAAACAAAAGATGACAAGACATTCGATATCGGTCTGTTCGCTTGGTCCAACGTTACCGGTGACGGTTCTGAAATGTTGGAACCGAACTTCTCGAAGACCGGCGTCAACCGTGTTCGTTACAACAATACCGAATTCGAAGCCTTGGTTCAATCCAGTAAGACCACGTTAGACAAAACAAAACGTACAGAATTCCTGGAAGCTGCCAATAAGATGATCTTAAATGATGCGATCGTTGTTCCTCTGTATAACAGTTTCTTGATCTACGCAGCCTCCAAGAAGGTCCAAAGCGTTGAGATGGATCCAGGTGGAATCTTCTATATTTCCGATTTCACAATGACTGAATAAAGTGTAAAGAAAGCAGGTGTCCTTATGGCCAAAGTGTTAGAAGTCAATCATCTTGTCGCTACCTTTGCGATCGCGAAAAAAGAATATCAAGTTCTTCGTGATCTGTCCTTCTATGTCGATCGCGGTGAAACACTGTGTATCGTCGGCGAGAGCGGTTGCGGCAAGAGTGTCACTACGTTGGCTGTTATGGACCTGCTTCCTAATAACGGAAGAATCGTATCAGGAAGCATCAAGCTCAATGATACGGAATTAGTCGGAATGAGTAAGAAGGAGAGAGCCGGTTATCGCGGCAGTCATATGGGAATGGTATTCCAAGAACCGATGACGGCTCTCAATCCTCTGCTAACGATCGGCCAACAGTTGACTGAATCGATCATCTTACATCGTAAAGTAAACAAAAAAGAAGCCTATGACATCGCCATCGAATATATGAAGAAAGTGGGAATGTCCAATCCCGAAGAACGGATGAAACAATATCCGTTTCAACTCAGCGGCGGGCTTCGTCAACGGGTGTTGATCGCCATGGTGGTTTCAGTCAATCCTGAACTATTGATCGCCGATGAACCGACGACTGCTTTGGATGTTACGATCCAGAAACAAGTTTTACAGATCATTCATAAGTTGAAGAAAGAAATGGATGCGGGCGTCTTGTTTATCACGCATGATCTAGGTGTCGTGGCTGAGATCGCCGATCGCGTCATAGTTTTATATTCAGGGAAGAAAGTAGAAGAAGGGAGAGTTACCGATATTTTCGACCATCCGCGTCATCCGTATACGATTGGTTTATTGAATGCCGTACCGAATGTTGATTTGGATACCTTTGAGATCAAGCCGATACCGGGTACATTCCCGAGTTTGACTGATGACATCAAGGGCTGTCGATTCAATCCGCGCTGTGTGTTTGCCACTGAACGGTGTCGCAGCGAAGTACCGGGTGAAACGATCGTCGGTGATGGCCATGTTGCAGCCTGTTTTAAAGTGGAGGAGGAAGAAAATGAACGGAACAAGTGAGAAGAAAGTCATCTTACAACTTCGTAAGTTAAAAAAGAACTTCCCAATCAAACGAGGTGTCCTTTTAAGAGCGCTGAACGATGTTAGTTTTTCGATCTATGAGGGTGAAAAGTTCGGTGTCGTCGGTGAATCCGGTTGCGGAAAATCGACCCTTGGAAGAGTCATCCTGCAGTTGTATAAACAAACCAGCGGATCCTGTGTTTATTACGGTAAATCGTTTGAAGACATCAATCCTGCTTATGTGAAGAAAGAGATCGCCAAGCTTCCGGAATATCAAAAGAAAGCCGGCGAGTATTATAATAAGAGCGTTAAGATCGATCTGAAGATCTCGGAACTGGAAAATCAAAAAGCATCTTTTGACGCGGACGGAAACAGTAAAGATGCCAAGAAACAAGATAAGATCAGTAAAAAGATCGATCTATTGAGTTATCGATCCAAAGAACTGAAAAAGAATGCTTCACGACAACTGCGTGAAGGATCACGGACTGTCGGTTCATTGATTTTATGCAGGAATATCAAAGAAATCCAAACGCTGTTTCAACAATCCTATGCCCATACGACCAAAGTTCATAATCTGTTGGAAGAAATGAAAAAAGCCGATGCGAATTATCAAGAAAGTATCGTAGAATCCGGTACACCGAAAACCGAAACTTCACGCAAGAAATCAGTTGCGTTGAAAGCGAAGTTGACGCAATTGGAAGAAAATGCAGCGAAGAGTCGTGAAAAAGCGCGTGAACTTCGTGCGAAAGCATTTGTGCATCGCAATACGGATATCTTAGCGATCACCGAACTGACGCACCAACAAGAATATCGTGCTAAGCTAGACAACAACTATGAATCCGGCATCAACTTATCAAAATTGACCAATCGAGAGATGCGTCCGATCCGCAAAGAAATGCAGATGATCTTCCAAGATCCGGCGGCCAGTTTGGATCCCCGTCAATCGATCGGCAGTGCCATCGAAGAGGTATTTAAAATCAACAGTGAATATTCACGGGATGTTCGTCGTGAAAAAACAATGGAACTGTTAGAAAAAGTAGGTCTCAAACGCGAGTATTACTATAGTTTTCCGCATGTGCTCAGCGGCGGTCAGAAACAACGGGTCGGAATTGCCCGAGCGATCGCCCTCAACACAAACTTTGTTGTGTTGGATGAAGCTGTTTCCGCTTTGGATGTTTCGGTCCAAGCACAGGTACTTCAGTTACTGCAGGACCTATCCGATGAATATCACCTGACCTATTTCTTTATCACCCATGATCTGGGCGTTGTCAAACACTTCTGTGATCGTATCCTAGTCATGTATTTAGGTAACACCTGTGAACTCGGCAACAGTAAAGATCTCTTCAGCACACCGCTTCATCCATACACAAAATCACTTTTAGCGAGCGTTCCGCGCCCAACTGTTCACCGTGATCGTGAGATGGACGAAGTACTCCAAGGGGAAGTTCCGAGTGCCACGAATCCACCGAAAGGCTGCCCATTCCATACGCGTTGTACATCATGCATGGAAGTGTGCCAATCGGTTCGTCCGACCTACACGGAAGCCTTACCGAATCATTTTGTAGCGTGTCATCTGTTTCCGAATCAGGGGGAAAACAATCATGAAGTTTGATACAAATTTTCAGCCGTATGCGTCCAATCGATATCCGATCGTAGCGCGTAACGGTATGGTAGCGACCGGATCTCCGCTCGCTTCAGCGGCCGGCTTAGAGATCTTGCGCAGAGGCGGAAACGCTGTTGATGCCGCGATTGCCACAGCTGCAGCTCTGACTGTGGTTGAACCGACAGCGAACGGTATCGGAGCCGATGCGTTTGCGATCATCTGGATGAAAGATCAACTTTATGGCTTAAATGCTTCGGGGTATGCCCCGCAAAATATATCGGTTGAAAAAGTACGTGAAAAAGAAGGTAATATTTCCGAAATGCCGATCTTCGGATGGACTCCGGTCACTGTTTCAGGAGCCCCGAAAGCCTGGGCTGAATTATCTAAACGTTTCGGTAAACTGACGCTCAGTGAATGCTTGGCACCGGCTGTCGCCTATGCCCGTGATGGTTATCCGGCAGCGCCCGGTCTTTCTCGGATGTGGAAAAGAGCTCTCAAACGCTATACGGATGTCTGTAACGGTAAAATCGAATTTGATGAATGGTTCAAAACATTTACGTTTGACAATCAAGCACCGGAAGTCGGCCAATTGATCAAACTTCCCAATCACGCTGATACACTTGAAGAAATCGGATCCACCAATGCCGATAGTTTCTATTCCGGGAAATTAGCGGATAAAATCATTGCGTGCAGTGATAAGTTCGGTGGTTTCATGAGTAAACAGGATTATTCGGACTACCAAGTCAGTTGGGTAGAGCCGCTTAAGGTGAATTACCGCGGTTATGATATTTGCGAGATCCCACCGAACGGTCAAGGAATCGTCGCGTTGATGGCGCTCAATATATTGAAAGAATTCAAGTTTGAAAAGAAAGAATGTGTCGATACCTATCATAAACAATTCGAAGCGATGAAAATGGCGTTTAAAAACGGTATGTATTTCGTTACTGATCCCAACCATATGTCGGTATCTCCGCAATCACTGATCGATCCTGCTTACGGGGCAGCGATGGCGAAAGACATTACTGATACAGCTCAGTCGCCGGAAATCACACAACCCCCGACATCCGGCACTGTTTATTTGTGTACAGCTGACGGAGAAGGAAACATGGTTTCCTACATCCAAAGTAACTATATGGGCTTTGGGAGCGGAATCGTCGTCGACGGAACCGGTATTGCGTTACAGAATCGCGGTCATGATTTTTCACTGGACAAGAACCATGCGAATGTCTTGGAACCGCGTAAGAAGACCTATCATACGATCATTCCCGGCTTTATCATGAAAGACAACAAAGCAATCGGACCCTTCGGTGTCATGGGTGGCTATATGCAACCGCAAGGCCATGTTCAAGTCGCAATGAATCTGATTGATTTCGGTCTGAATCCGCAAATGGCCCTGGATGCTCCGCGCTGGCAGTGGATAAAAGGGAACAAATTTATCGTTGAAGATAATTTCGACAATGCGATCGCCAAACAATTGGCTCAGCGCGGTCACGAGGTCGAGATTGCCCTGGATAATGTTGCTTTCGGACGCGGTCAGATCATTGTCCGGATGGATAACGGAACGTTGATCGGCGGATGCGAATCACGTACCGACAGTAATATTGCTTGCTTCTGATCAGTGAACACTTAGTTACGGTTAAGTAACAGCTCAAAAAGAAGTAGATTTAGTGCGCAAAAAAAGAGATACTATTCACGATCAAACAGTAAATACCACAGTATATGTATAATAAAATACTATAATGTTAATCTTAATAATATATTATACATATACTAAAATTGGGTTTAAAATGAAAGTGGAGGAATTGTTATGAATCAACCCGGATATTTCGAGCTTGCATGGTCGTTTTTCAAAATCAATTTGGTTACTTTCGGCGGCGGTTATTCAATCGTTCCGATCATCAGTAAAACCTATGTCGAAAAGAAAAAGTATATCGAGGAAGAAGATATGTTGAATATGATCGCACTGGCGCAATCCTGTCCCGGTGCGATGGCAGTTAATACATCCGTTCTCGTCGGTTATCGTTTACGCGGTAAACTGGGTGCATTTGTATCTTTGATCGGTGCCGTATTACCGCCGCTGCTTGTCATTACGATCATTTCGTATTACTATACTGCTTTTCAGGAAAACATGCTGATCCAATCGGTTCTCAACGGAATGCGCGGAGCTGTATGTGCCGTAATGCTGTTCACAGCCATCTCGATGGCAAGGAATGCACTTAAGAAGAATATGGTTTTCTCAGGTTTACTGATGTTGGGAGCGTATGTATTCGGGATCTATACGCATATTTCAACGATCTTTATCATCTTAGCCTGCGGAATCATCGGTTACATTTATTTCTCGGTGATCAAGAAAGCCGAAGGTGACCAAGCATGAGTCTGTTATGGCAATTATTCGTTGCGTTCATGACGATCGGTGTCTCGGCATTCGGTGGCGGTTATGCGGTCATGCCGCTGATCCAACGTTACATCGTTGAACAAAATCACTGGTTGACCTTGATCCAATTAGCCGATGTCACGGCGATTTCGCAAATGACACCGGGTCCGATCATTCTGAACTCAGCGACATTTGTCGGCGTAAAACTGGCCGGCATTCCGGGTGGCATCGTCGCTACGATCGGATCAGTACTTCCGTCGTTTATTATTGTCGTAGTATTGGGATACTTCTTCTTTAAACACAGTAAACTGGATTTCGTTCAGTCGATCTTGAAGGGATTACGTCCGGCGATCGTCGGATTGATTCTGGTCGCGTGTTTCTCTTTGATGAAGAGTTCACTATTTGACGGCGTATGGCCGTGGCACATGGATGCGTCTTCCGTCATCAACTATAAAGCCTTATTTGCCTTTGGGATCGCGATGATCATCAATATGCGTACGAAGTTAGATACACTCGGAATCGTTGCTGTCGGTGGACTCATCGGATTGATTCTCTACTTCATATAACCTTAACTACACCGTTGACCATGAGATCTCTCGTGGTTTTTTTATGTTTATTTCACAGAGAAAAGGACATAACTCGAGATTATGTCCTTTTCATAAAGGGGAAAAACCTAAACAATGCCGATCAGTCGGCTAAGTGCTTTTTAAGTGCTGAACGTACAGCTCCCGGACCTGCCATCATCTCGGTGAAATCGGTTGCTACGAGTTCACCCAGACCGGCCTGAACCAAATTGATTCCGAAAATCACTTCATTTGAAAGTATCGGAAACAAACTGTCAGTAAAAGGACCTGTTTGACCTAATGCGAGACCCTTGAGCTGTTGACTCAATGATTCCAACATCGGATCTGAGCTGACAACGAAAGTAACTCCATTGTCGTCTGTACCCAGCAGATATCTGCACCAAGCGGCTAACACAAACGGAATCAATCGGAGTTGCGACACATCCAATTGTTCACTGGAAATATAGGCTTTAATGGTTTCACCGAATCGAATCGATAACTTCTGCGATGTATCGGTAGCGATCCGTTGCGGTGTATCCGGCATAAACGGATTCGGAATGCGTATCTGCAGGACTTCGTCGATAAAGGCTTTGGGAGATAAGATGCCCGGATCGATGACGACCGGTAGACCTTCTTTATAACCGATGATCTCAACTAATTTACGCAGATCCGCATCTTTCATCTCATCACTGATCTTGGTGTACCCAAGCAGGCAACCAAAGATCGCAAGTGCTGTATGAAGCGGATTCAGACATGTACATACTTTCATTTTTTCTACTTTATCAACGGTCGAACGATCTGTAAAGATGACGCCGACTTGTTCCAGGGCCGGACGTCCGTTCGGGAAACGGTCCTCAATAATCAGATATTGAGCTTCTTCCGCATTCACAAACGGAGCGGCATAGGTATTCTTGCGAGTGATGATACTTTCGGTATCTTCGAATCCGACGGCTGACAACATCCGTTCAACACTGCTGTCCGGTCGCGGAGTGATCTTATCGATCATACTCCACGTGAAAGATACATATTTTGGATCATTGATATAATCGCTGAACCCTTTTTCCGCAAGACCTAACACTGTCCATCGCTCCGAAAAGGCATGAATAGCATCATAGAGCTTCGTACCGTTGTGTGAACAATTATCCAAACTCACAAGTGCGATTGGGAGTTTCCCGTGATTGAATCGTTCCAACAGCAGGGCAGCGACTTTACCGATGTAACTGTGCGGAGAAGCCGGACCGACATTGAGATCTTCATGAACATCGGGAAGCAGTTCTCCGTTTCCTTTAGTCAGACTGTAGCCTTTTTCAGTGATCGTGAAACTGACGATCTGTAATTCAGGATTTAGAAAGATCTCTTTTAAACGATCTGCATCCGCACGGTTGTCTGAATCAGCTTTCAGTGATTCGGCAATACTGCCGATCACAGTCTTTTCGATCGAACCTTCTGATTTCAATGTGACCAGCACACTCAGGTTATCATGCGGCAGATATAAACGATCGATGATCTCGGTATCGTAACCTTCCACGACAATGATACCTGATTTCGCCAATCCTTGATTCAGAAGCGATTGCTGAAGGACTGCCGGAAAAGCACGGAAGATATTACCGGCTCCGAAATGGACCCANACCGGATGNTCATGNGTGGTTGNGATCATNGNTTGACGATCGAAGGCCGGTAATTGAAATCCGGCTTCTTGCCAAACACTTGTATTTTTAAGTTCTGAATCATTCAAATGCATATTTGTTTCCTCCGGTCGTCTATTTTTGTGTTTTGTCGATGGCTTCCCAAAGACCGTTCAGGTAGGCACAACCCAGTGCTCGGTCATAGAGACCGTAACCCGGCATTGAAACTTCACCCCAAATGGCACGTCCGTGATCCGGACGGATCGGACCGTCAAAACCAACTTCATAAAGAGCTTTCATGATCTTATACATATCCAATGAACCGTCAGACGAAAGATGAGCGGCTTCTTCGAAATTACCCGGACTGTTATAACGGATGTTGCGAACGTGGGCGAAATGGATCCTTCCTCGCAACGCATGGATGATATCGACGATATCATTATTCGGATTGGAACCTAATGATCCAGTACACAAAGTGACGCCGTTGAACGGACGATCAACCGCATGGATCAAGCGCAGTAGTTTTTCTTTACTCGTAACGATGCGCGGTAAACCATAGACCGACCATGCCGGATCATCCGGATGAATGGCCATCTTGATCCCGTACTTCTCACACACAGGCATGATCTTCTCTAAGAAATACTTGAGATTCTCTAATAATTTCTCTTCGTCGACACCTTTAAACAGCGTAAATAATTCTTGGATATGAGCCATNCGGTCAGGTTCCCATCCCGGTAACACAAACCCGTTGGACATCTGATCGATCGACGCAAAGATATGGTCAGGATCGATNTTTGAGATGATCTCTTCGTCATACGCAAGAACAGTCGATCCGTCAGGACGCATCTTGGCCAGATCGGAACGTGTCCAATCAAAGACCGGCATGAAGTTGTAACATACCATGTCGATGCCTTCCTGGCCTAAGTGTTCAAGTGACATAATGTAATTTTGAATATAACTATCGCGCTCAGGCGTTCCGGCTTTAATGGTGTCATGGATATTGACACTCTCGATTCCGGCGATCCGAAGTCCCGAAGCTTCCACTTCATCTTTCAGAGCTCGTATCTCTTCTCGCGACCAGATTTCACCCGGTTTGGTGTTGTATAAAGTTGTGATGACACCGGTTACGCCGGGCACTTGTCTGATCTGTCGGAGGGTTACGGAGTCGAATTTCGATCCGAACCAACGCATTGTCATTTCCATGGTGAGTAAGTTCCTTTCAGAGATGTTTATAAACCTAAAAGTTCACGAGCTTTCAGCACGCCCAGTTCAGGACTGCTCAATACCGGAATCTTGATATCTGATAAGAACGGTAACATAACGACCATACTGCCTTGCGCCAAAACGATCACGTCGTTGACTTCCTGTGCTTGTAAGATCGCGTCTTTGACTAAACGGTTATGAGTTTCACGATCGCCGCTCATCAATGTCGCTAACGCGCCGTCCACCAGATACGGTGTCACTGTGACGTCTTTACCGATGAGGGCAGCTTTATCGAGTACGATCTGAATGCTCGGATGAACAGTCGAAGAAACCGTTGCGATAACAGCGATCCGTGATCCGAGTGAAACAGCTTTTTCAGCCATCGCTTCATCAACTCTCAACACCGGGACATCGACTGTTTTCGCTGCGATACCGGCAGCCAATCCGACGGATGAACATTGATTAAAGATCAAGTCGGCTCCAACGGCTTTTGCTTCACGGAAATAAGTGACCATTCTTTCGGTGATGTTCGGTGTGATGGCTCCGTTTTGACTGACTTCGGCCAACAGACTGTCATCAACGATATGATTGACGCTGACTTCGGGAATCAGTCGTGCGAAGCGTTCCTTAAGATCTTCAACTGAAACAAAACTGGTATGGACGATGACTACTTTCTTCATTGGGTTTCCTCCGTTAATTCATTCAGTATATCTACTAGGGCATCATCCGTTCCGATGTTTCCCGGAAAGATGATGTAGGGTAAGCCGATGTATTTTCCGTTCTCGATTTTCCATACCGGAACACAAGCCAATATCTGTCCAAGGACGAGGGCTCTTGAAACCCCTAAACTCTTCGTTCCGATATCACTTGAAGTGATACCGCCTTTTGAAATAAGGAAGCGCGGCAAGACAGTCAGATCTTTAACGACACTCATAAGTGCGTTAGCGATCGCGCGCGTCATCGCCAATTGTTTCTCCGGATCATTGCCGCTGAAATCAACTCGATCGCGACGGGTACTCACGACGACCGATGTTCCGCTTCGCAATAACGCATCGACGACCGCAGTGACACGTAACGTTTCTTTATCCAACTCATCCGTAAGAACGAGGTGTTGGTTGAATTCGATAAACGTGATCTTCTTCGCATCGCGTTTAAGTCGTTCCAACTGATGCGTCGTTTTACTGACATGACTGCCGATGACGATCAAGCCGCCGTTGTGATTCGTTGGATCTACGACTTGGTTTTTATGAAGTAGGGGAGTCTGATCGCAATCGATGAATGAATTGATGAAAGAAGCCGAAGTACGATACAGAAATCGTTTTCCCTTGTCCAGTGAACAATAGAGTGCGATCGTAAATACCATGATATCATCTTGTTCGACTGCGTTGACAATCACTTTATTGAAAGAATTTACCTGATTCAATTTATCCGTTATTCCGTCGATATCACCGTTTCGCAATTCTTCAAGCGAGATACTTATGACGTCAGAGGACTTGAATTCTCCGTGTGTTTTTTCTTCGATCCACTCTTTTAAATCAGCTGATTTATACCCGAATGTCTTGTCGTTGGCGTAATCGGTTTGATTACAGGGAATCCACTGATCATTGTCGACCACGTAATGAACGTCGTTCACGGTAAATCGATTTCCGCCGAACAGGGCCGGAATCAGGATCTCGCCGTCATACGGAACATCCATACTCGCATTGAGTACCTGTGTTTCCAACGGATAGTGTTGGCGCAGTGTCGAATCGGTCCGACTGATCAGTTGAAACGGGATCTTCAACTCTTTGCTTATTTTACAGAGATTCTCAGCGATCTCGCGATGGATTTCCGCTGTTTCCGCCGGAAACAAGCTGCGTGAATTCGTTAAGATAAAGAAAGTTCGATGGTCATCCTGAAAAGCCAATCGTAATGTATCTAAGTCATAAGATGTATAAACATATAAATCATGGATCGTTTGGATACCTGTCGGGTCATCATCCAAGATCACTACTTTTTCATAAGTACGCCGTAGTACAGCGTCGTGGTTACGCTTTTTCATCAAGTCGATGTTATAGCGGATCGGATCTATTTTCGGTCTTTGATACATGAGGTAGCCTCCTGATTCTAATTATAGTAGAACTACACTTATATAATGAAAAATTTTGGGCAGATTGCGAGCGTAAATATTTCGGGTTTTTCATGTATAATGAGAATGGATAAACAAAAAACTACCGCATTAATTTTAGTAAATCAAAATACTCACTTGGTTGTACTTGTGATAATCTAAACTTGAAGAAAAGGAGGTGACTCAATGAAAGAAGAAAAGTCTCAATACTTTTTCAGACAAATTCTTGATTACCTGTTAAAGCATGAAGTTGTATCGACACAGAAAATCGCGGATGAGATCGGTTTATCCGAGAAAACGGTTCGTGTGAAACTTGACGGCTTGGAAGAATACCTAAAACAAAATCGCTTGGGCGATCTCGTGCGCAAACCGCGCGTCGGTATTTGGCTCAAAGTCGATGATTCACAACGGACGGCGTTGACGAATGTGATGTTGAATGATGATTCTACCTATTTTATGACCGAGAATGACGATCGGGTAGCTCTTACCATCAAACGACTCTTACGAAACGTTAACGGAAACTGTACGACAACCAAGTTAGCCGCTGATTTGTATCTCAGCGCACCAACCATGCTTAAAGTAATCAAAGAAGCTGAAAATCGTCTGGCAAAATTTAATATTACCGTCAAACGTGTTCGAAACAAAGGCCTTGAACTTGATTACACGGAAAGCAATTATCGTTTCGCTTTGAAGTCGATCATTATTCAAGAAAGTAACGATGAACCGGTTGAAGACTTGATCCATTACTTTATGCCCGGTATCGACAGTGCTCTGATCCGTAAAACGATCTTGGAAACTGAAAATGAATGGGGCGTCGAGTTTACGGACGGTTCCTTCATTGATCTACTGATCCTTGTATGTTGTGCCGTTTATCGAAATTCGATCGCGAAAAGTTTTGCGACTTCCGCTCAGGAAATCGTGATTCTCGAACGGCACAATGAATATGCTTTTGCGCAAGCCATCTTTTCACGCTTGAGTAAATCTCTTCAAATCTCTATCTCACAAAATGAAGTTGCCTTCTTATCGATTCAGATCCTGTGCAGTAAAGTCATCGGAAACAATGTCATGTTCGTACCATCAAAATATGTACAGGAATATGACAATAATCTGGAGATCTTCGCAGAGAAACTGATCGATATCGTCGGAAATATTCTGAATGTGGATCTGTCAAAGGATACTGTTTTATATCAAGGTTTACTTTCTCATCTTCGCCCAACGATCTTCCGCTTACGATATGGGCGTTCAATGCCCAACTCGCTGGTCCATACGATCAAGAGTGAATACAAACAGGTTTTCCGTTCTGTTTGGGCGATCTCGGTACTTTTCGAGGAATACTATAATCTGAAAGTCACAGAAGATGAACTCGGGTATATCGTATTGTATATTCAAGCTGCCGTGGAACGGAAAGAACATCCGCTTCATGTCGTCTTGGCAAGTCATTTAGGCATGAGCCACAATCAGTTGTTGTGTGAACGGGTACGAAAGAATTTCCCGGACATCCAAGATATCGAAGTCGTAACATTGCATGAATTTAAAATCGATAAATTCGCTCACGCAGACGTGATCCTGACAACAGGAACCATCAGTGTCCGTGATCCGCGCATCATCGAGATCGATCATTTGCTGACGCAACAAGGTGTTCATAAGTTAAAAATGCACTTAATGACCATTACGCTTTTACGTGATGAGAAAGAACCTCGATTCGACAGCCGTTGTCATCAGTTATTTGAACCCGATCTGATCTTTACCCACTTAAAGGTCAATAACAAGGAAGAACTTCTGAAGATCCTGACTTCACATTTAGTAAGAAAAGGGTACGTTACGCGAAAATACCATTCTACGGTATTGGAACGTGAGACCGCTACTTCGACCTCTGACGGTAACCGAGTAGCGATTCCGCATGGTAACCAAAATGAAATCAATGAAGCTAAGGTCGTCATAGCCACATTGGATCATCCGATCCGGTGGTATGAAGAAGACGATGTTGATGTCGTTTTCCTGCTGGCTGTCAAAATGACCAGTCAGGAAGAAACAGAAATTACGAAATTATTTTACAAACAGTATATCAAACTTGTGGAGACCGATGAAACCGTTGAAATTCTCAGAAAATTCAACAATAACATCGATTTCTATAAATTTCTAATTCGATAGTCAGGAAGGAACAAATATCTATGGAACTAAAGAAAATACTCGATTCCCGAATTGTTGACTTACACATGAAAGCCAAAACGAAGGAAGAAGCATTGAATCATCTGGCAGGATTATTGAACAAGGCAGGTTATGTCGGCGACTGCGAACAGTTTGTTGCAGACATTTACTTGCGTGAACAAGAAGGCGTCACCGGTATCGGCAATTATATTGCTATTCCGCACGGCAAGTCAGATTCCGTTGCCAACGTCGGTATCGCCATCGGCAAACTCGACAAAGAGATCAAATGGGAAACATTGGACGGAAAAGGTGTTAAGATCATCTTCTTGTTTGCCGTTTCAAACAACACCGAATACGCTCAAAACCATATGGGTCTGTTAGCTCAGATTGCCGGTAAATTAGGCAACGACAAAGCCATTGCTTCGCTTCAGAAGGTCAAAACTTTTGACGAACTAGTCGCTGTATTCATGTAATCTGACGATTCAAACCAACAAAACAAGACAATTTAACTGAAGCATGAAACTGGAAGTTCAAGGATTGAACCTTCAGTTTTCTGTCCTTCAGCGGTAAAAAAAGGAAATCAAGATTTCTTGATTTCCCAATAATGAGATTGTCTCAGAATTTAATGAAAGCCGCAATCACAAAGGCAACAGCCATAAAGACATAACCGAGATAAAGAACGGTTTTTTCTTTTTGTGAATAGACATTGTCCGGTTGCGTGATCTGACGTTTCTGGAATAGAATCTTCGCATATGAGATCGCGATCATCCCGACAATGATGAGTCCTAGCATAATCAAATTTCTGGTCATCGTGAGTTCTCCTTATCAACTTGAACAACTGTAACTCATAGTAGCACAGATTCTTTGGGAATGGAATCATCACTTTACAAGCGAGAATTCAGTTCTCAACACAGCCAAGGAAAAGAAACAAAAATCCAGGATAACATAAAAAGTACTGTATTAAAATGCACGTAACCGTAATTTACGGAAATAACAGCAGGTCTATAATTGAGACATGAAGAAAGGTTGGACATAACAAAAATGGACATACTAGGAAGTTTCTCACTTAAAGGTAAAGTCGCATTAGTGACCGGAGCCTCGTATGGAATCGGTTACGCAATCGCTTCCGGAATGGCCAATGCCGGCGCAACGATCACTTTCAACGACATCAATCAGGAATTAGTCGACAAAGGACTTGCAGCTTATAAAGCCGACGGAATCAAAGCGTATGGATATGTATGTGATGTCACCGATGAACCGATGGTCATCGAACTCATCAAGAAGATCGAAGCCGAAGTCGGCAGTGTCGATATACTGGTCAATAACGCCGGTATTATCAAACGCGTTCCGATGATCGATATGAAAGTCGAAGACTTCAGAAAGATCATCGATGTTGATCTGAACGCTCCGTTTATCATGTCGAAAGCTGTTTTACCTGCCATGATCAAAAAAGGTCACGGTAAGATCATCAATATCTGCAGTATGATGAGCGAACTCGGTCGTGAAACGGTATCCGCGTATGCGGCTGCCAAAGGCGGACTTAAAATGTTGACCCGCAATATCTGTGCCGAATACGGTGAACACAATATTCAATGCAATGGCATCGGACCGGGATACATCGCTACCCCGCAAACTGCACCGCTGCGTGAGAACGGTAATCCATTCAATGATTTCATTATCTCAAAGACTCCGGCAGCTCGTTGGGGCGAAGCGGAAGATCTCATGGGACCGGCTGTATTCTTAGCATCGACCGCATCAGACTTCGTCAACGGACATATTCTTTATGTCGACGGCGGGATCTTGGCTACCTTGGGAAAACAACCGGATTGAACCACGAATAGAACTATTCCGAACGAAGTTACCGACCCTAGGTAATTTCGTTCTTTTTTATAACGAGCACACATTAACACCGACATTATCATTTGGGATATTTCGATAACATAAATTTTACTGGATTAAAAATGGTCAAGTTGTAGTTTATAAGTTTTCGTAAAAGGATATAATCTATCTATACGGAAAGGTTAGGTAAATCAAATGAATTCTATTCTGGAAAAAATCTATAAAATCGGGATCGTGCCGGTCATCAAGATCGATGACGCCAAAGATGCTTATTTACTGGGCAAAGCGCTCTGCGACGGAGGACTGCCGGTAGCGGAAGTCACATTCAGAACATCAGCTGCTGCCGAAGCTATCAAGATCATGAGCGAAAAGCTACCGAACATGTTGGTGGGGGCAGGAACCGTACTGACAAAACAACAGGTCGATCAAGCGATCGAAGCCGGCGCTAAATTTATCGTATCACCGGGGTTGAATCCTGAAATCGTTCGTTACTGTATCGCAAAGAATATCCCGATCGTTCCCGGTTGTTCAAATGCCGGTGACATTGAAATGGCACTGGAACTCGGATTGACTACCGTCAAGTTCTTCCCGGCTGAACAGTTGGGCGGATTGAAAATGATGAAAGCGTTGGCAGCGCCTTATGTAAATGTCAACTTCATGCCGACCGGCGGTATCAACGAAAGTAATATCGTCGAGTATCTGGATTATGAACGGATCGTCGCCTGCGGCGGAACTTGGATGATCGATGCTAAAGCGATTGCTGAGGGTAATTTCGAAAAAATCAAACAATTAACGCAAGAAGCAGTTAAAACGATGTTAGGACTTAAACTTCAACACATCGGAGTCAATGGAACGCCTTCAACAGCCGGTGCGATCTCAACTTCCTTTGCGGATCTGTTGGGAGCTGTAAACAAAGAAGGAAGCGCTTCTTACTTTGCCGGACCGACGGTCGAGATCATGAAAGAGAACGGTCGCGGAACTCACGGACACATCTGTTACGCTGTGAACAATGTGGATCGTGCTGTCAATTATTATGAGAGTATCGGTTATAAATTCATCGAAGAAACAAAACGAATCGAAAACGGTCATCTGAAATTTGCGTATTTCGAAGGCGAGATCGGCGGATTCGCCGTTCACTTGCTGCAGAAAGCGAAGTAAGGTACCTATGAAAATTGTCACACTCGGAGAAATCATGTTGCGGTTATCCGCAACCGGTAATACTCGATTTGTTCAAAGCACCTCATTTGACGTTGTTTACGGCGGCGGCGAAGCCAATGTAGCCGTCAGTTTAGCTAATTTCGGTCATGATGTGTATTATGTTTCGAAACTTCCGAAACATGAGATCGGTCAATCAGCCCTCAACGCATTACGTCAATACGGTGTCAAAACCGACTATATCGCACGCGGCGGAGAACGTGTCGGAATCTACTTTTTAGAATCAGGCGTCGCGATGCGTCCCTCAAAAGTTATATACGACAGAGCCGATTCAGCGATCGCGAAAGCGGAAGTAGCTGATTTTGACTTTGATGCGATCATGGAAGGAGCGACCTGGTTTCATTGGTCGGGCATCACTCCGGCCATCAGTGCCAACGGTGTTAAAATCACGGAAGCCGCTTGTATCGCTGCAAAAAAACACGGTGTAACCATTTCTTGCGATCTTAACTACCGCAAGAAACTGTGGACTCCGGCTCAAGCTCAATCCGTGATGCGCAGTTTGATGCAGTACGTGGATGTATGTATCGGAAATGAAGAAGACGCAGAAATGTGTTTGGGATATAAACCGGAAGGAACGGATATCACCGGCGGTCATCTCGAACTCGATGGCTACAAGAAAATCTTCGAAAATATGAAAGTTGATTTCGGGTTCAAACGTGTGGTCACGACTCTTCGCGAAAGCTATTCAGCATCTCATAACGGATGGTCGGCCTTGATCTATGACGGTACTGAATTCTATCAATCCAAGAAATACGATATCGATCCCATCGTTGACAGAGTCGGCGGCGGAGACAGCTTCTCAGCCGGCTTGATCCATGGCCTACTTACCAAAAACACTCAAGCAGAAGCCTTGGAATTTGCGGTAGCAGCGTCAGCGTTGAAACATACCGTCAATGGTGATTTCAACTTGATGAGTGCTACTGAAGTGGAAGTTCTGTCAGGCGGAGATGCCTCCGGACGCGTCCAACGATAGTAAATAAGTGAGAGCAATTAGCGGATCAAAAGACATGCCTTTTCACAATGAAAGCGCATGTTTTTTTTATTATTGAAGGGTTTTTATCAATATCTTATATAATCACATAGGTATTAGCGGTCGATAGGAAAACGGAATAGAATTTTTCCCTTTGAAAAGAACAAATCTCATTTTCATGCGATTTCAATTGTTTATTTAACGGAATATGTTTATGATAGTATCTAGTAAGATAGGTGGAGCAAATACACACTAAATAATTTCTTTATTGTATTTAACCTTCTAAATTGGAGCCCAAGATAATAAAAACTGAACTAAAAAGGAGATAAAAAATATGAAGTGTCCTTATTGCAATGTGGAAATGATGAAAGGTTTTGTATATGGAGATAGATATACGTTGAAATGGTTGCCAGAAAAGAAAGGTTTATTGTTTGGGATATGGGCAATAGATGGTATTAAATTAGGGACTGGCGGAGTATTCTCCGCAAGACCTAGGGCTGAGGCAGATATGTGTCAATCATGCAAAAAAATTGTTATTGATATGGACTAGGTACATGATAATTAAATGCTATTGAAATCTCCAATAATCCAATAGATAATTCTTCAATAAATTTAGGACTATTCTTTATCCGGTTTTCCTGTTTGCATCTATAAACAAGCCGTAGATGGTTAACTCCGTCGCTTTTTTAGTGTGTTATCGAAAAAAAAGACCGCTTCAGCGATCTGTAAATCAAAGTAACTTATTTAAACCACTCATCATTCTTATCCGGATGGAACACGTAATTGGTTGTGGTGTTCATCGCATCCAATATGCTGACATCTTCGTCACTCAATACGAAATCGAAAACTTCTTTATTCGAAGTCATACGGTCGCGATGAACCGATTTAGGCAGCGGTAAGACACCTTTTTGAAGGCACCACCGAATCGATATCTGTGCGATCGAATGACCTAACTTCGCTGACAGTGCGATCAGTGTCGGATCATCGAATGCAGCTCCCCGCATCAACGGTCCCCAACTCTCCACCAGGATATTCTTATTTCTGCAATATTCGACGATTTCGCGCTGTTGGTATTTAGGATGGAATTCCAATTGGTCGACCATCGGAGCGATCACAGCCGTTTCCAGTAGATTTTCCATATGATGGATCAGAAAATTACTGACGCCGATTGCTTTGATTCGACCCTCATTGTAGAGTTTCTCAAAAGCCCTCCACGTTTCTTGATTCAATGTTTTCCAGTCATCCTTATGCCCGATCGGAATCGGCCAATGGATCAGATACAGATCGACATAATCACTTTGTAAGTCAGTGCAGGTATGTTCAAACGCATCCAAGGTAGATTGATAACCTTGATTGGGATTCGCTAACTTACTTGTAATAAAGAAATCACTGCGCGGAAGACCGCTTTCTTTAATGGCTTGACCGACTAAATATTCATTTTGATAAGCCGCTGCCGTATCGATGTGGCGGTAACCGACCTCGATGGCATCCTTGATGGCTTTTAATCCAACTTCATCACACGGTGTTTTATATGTACCGTATCCGATGCACGGAATCATTGTCCCGTTGGAAAGACGATACCGATCATTACTTTTTTTCATTTTATCCTCGTTATTTCTGTGTAAATTTCGTAAACTCCGACAAAATCATTTCTTCCGAAATGTAAGGTTCATTCGCATTCTTCAATGCTTCAACAAGTTCATTGTAATGCATGACCGGAAGTTCACACCGGATCTCACTGAGATCCAACTGATTGCCGACCGCAACATAAGTGAGAACATTCAAATCAGGTACCAGCTTTTCAACTCTGCGGCGATATTCATTCAAGGCAGCTTCAGGACTGAGAATTCGATATTCATTCCCTTTATCAGGGGTAACAGTCCAGTATTTATCACTTTTCTTCGCTTTCAGATGTCCGTTCGGACTCAGAAAAGCAACGATCGCTACGCCTTTATTGTAGACGATCGATACAAAGCGCTGTGTGATAGCTCCTTTGTCGTTTTTTGCGATACTGAACAACATCCGCTGTGTTCCGATCATAGATTTAAGATATGAACTCTTGGAACAGTCCCGTTGAACTTCATATTTATAAAAATATTCAAAGAAACCCGGAAACAACGCTGTATAGATACTTCCCTTGTAGCTTCCGTAGAGACGAACGCCTCGNATCGTAAAAAACAAAACAAAGAAGATAGTTATGCCATAAATCAATTCTTCCATCAGTTGATAACCTCCCAATCACGCAGTGATCGTGATCACCTGTGTAAATCTTTTATNTTCCTATTTTATCATTCTTTCGTAATGCGATATGGAAGAAATAACAGAAGTTAATACGGTAAAAAACATGTTATTGGAGAAATAACGAGCCATATACGGTAATTTTACGATCTAACTGATTGAGGGAATCGGAAATGAAATGAAGGAAACACAGACTATTTGACCATGTAACTGCGAATCAGTTTACATAAATCATCATACCCACCGAGAAATTGATTCAATGTCGTTGTGAAAGCACCATAGTGTTCGAACTCATCTTGAGTTAAACCGTGCTCATCATACGCTTTTACGAACTCCGGAAGTTTCAGTAATTTCTCCAACGTCACTGTTTCGATCGGTTGATCGATACGATTAACGATCTCATAGTCGGAATTGTTGTATTTGACCTGCCAACCGTAAGGAATCGTCAATACCATCTTGGCACCGATGAAATCCAACCAATGGTAAGGATTGCGATAAGCCGCAACCAATAAGGTTGTACGATAGTTTCGCTGCGTATAGAGCGCATAAGCATTCTTAACGACAGCAACACCGGCAAGTTCGAGGATTTCCGGTTCAACAAGCCTGTTTTTAGCTTTAATGTCATTTTTTAGATGGTCATCGACTCGACCTGCCATGATCGTACAGACAGGATTCATCGTATCAATGTCTAACCCCTCGGCTGTACGGCGATTGAGTCCGCGTTCGACGGCTTCCGCAACCGCAACGGCTTGCGCAACGGTAAAGGAAACAGTTGCATTAATCGAGATGCCACGATAAGTCAATTCTTCAAACGCTTCGATACCGGCTTTTGAGGCCGGTGCTTTGATCTGCGAGTTCACCGTTACCGAAGCTAATTCAGTTCCGTGTTCGATCATTTTAGCCGCATTATTGTAGAACTTAGCATTGGTTTGGAAAGAGATGCGACCTTGTTTACCCTTCGTTTCAACGAATTTGGGTAATAACAGTTCGCTGGCTTTTGAACCCATACGCTTGATCATGTCCCATGCGATCTCATCTTCCGACCATGTCGGATTGGCTGCGATCACTTCTTTGATGGTAGGCTCCCATTCAGCTAATTCGCTTTTCAATACCTGCAAAACGATCACCGGATTGGTTGTAGCTCCGACTGCCCCGTTTTCGATCGCATACTTCAATTCTTTACAACTACAGGAATCGTTCCAGACTTCCGTCTGTGGGAATTTTGTGACAGTCTCGAGTAATTTATTCATTATTTACCTCTTTCTTAAATGTCGTTTCAGACATTTTATGGGATCATTTTGCCTTGTAAGTAATCGATTACTTCACTATAATGAAAGCACGGGGTGATTTCATGAAGCACGATCGATTACAAGATATGGCGTCCTACATTCATCAGGTTCAATCAGTGACGATTGAAGAACTCTTAGAAAAATACACAATATCCATTCAAACACTGCGACGTGATCTGAATGAACTTGAAAAACAGAATATCGTTCGTAAAGTATACGGCGGCGTTGTAACCAAAGAAGAACGAGTAGAACGAACATTCGTACTAGATGTTGGGCTGCGTCAATCCGTGAACTTTGAACAAAAGAAACACATCGGACAATTAGCAGCAGCGCTCATCGAAGATAATGACATCATCTTCGTAGATTCCGGTACGACGGCTTATCAGTTGATTCCGTTCCTCAAAAATGGACATAATATAACGGTTATCTCACACAGTCTGCATGTCATGAACGCATTGGCTCAACTGACGTCGATCACAGCCATTTGTTTGGGTGGTGTCCTTCGCAAGGAAACATATTCATTTCTTTCCGATACATCAAACAATCAATACTACTTTAATAAAGCATTCATCTCGACGGTCGGTCTCTCAATCAATAAGGGGTTAACCAATACTGATTTTCATGAAGGAATCATGAAACAACATATCATCCAAAATGCGGACAAGGTGTTTATACTGTGTGATTCATCGAAATTCGGTGAGATCGCCTTTAATCATTTCGCTGATTTCAGTGAAGTTGATGCGATCATAACAGATACGCAACCGAGTGATATCTACATTAAATTCTTTGAAAAAAACAAAATCGAAGTGATCGACTGATCCGTAATAACGGTCGGTACGATTCGCTATTATCGTAAAGCGATTTATTCTGTATGTCAATATAAATGGATAAATCATGAGTAAATTGATTATATTGTGATTATATTAAGAACTCAAAATTCGACGGTATCGATTAGATATCAGTAAAAATAAGTCCGGATTCAGATCATTTTGAACTATCGTGAGTACCTTCAATTACTGAAATAATGCACTACTCGTAAATGGGAGTGCCTTTTTTTCGTTTATGTTTGAAAAGACAACACGTAAAATCTCCTTATATATAAGGCTGAAACGAAGGACACTTGTGAAAAACAAGAGTGATTACCAGCCTTTAAACAAGATAATTGGAGTAAAAAACAGGATTAGATAAGGAATATTCAGTAAAGCAAGTGTGATTATTTAAAATAAATTTTGAATATTATCGTAAAATAATCAGAAAACAAACGGATAGTAGACACATAACATAAAATTTACCACAATAAAGTTTCACTTTTAATTACATTGAAAAGGCTTTCAGATGTTAAAGTGTTGTCATAGTAAGCAGACCAAAGGAAAGTCGAGGTGAAAAAAATGAAAATTATTGGTATCACAGCTTGTACTGCGGGTATTGCGCATACATACATCGTCGCCGAGAAAATTCAGTCAGCAGCCATTGAAGCCGGTCATCAATGCAAGATTGAAACTCAAGGAACGATTGGTGTGCAAAATAAGCTTACGCAAGAAGATGTCGACGCATGCGATGTAGTTATCGTGGCACATGATATCTCTGTTAGTGGAATGGAAAGATTTGCAGGGAAGCCGGTTGTTGACATTCCGGTGAGTGTTGCGATGAAGAATCCCAAGAGCTTGATCGCTACAATCGAAAAGAAGTTAGCTGCTAAGTAGTTGTTTATCTGAGATTCGTCATGATTAAGAATGTGTTTCAAAAGAGTTTGTAAAAAACCAAAATGAAAGGGAAAGCATAATGAAAAATTTACAGATTAGAAAACATATTATGACTGGAATTTCCTACATGATTCCGATGATCGTTGCCGGTGGTATCCTTGGAGCTTTAGCTAAAGGATTCGGCGGTTACAACATCGGTGCTCTCAGCATCAAAGCAGGAGCTACCATCTTCTCAAACGTCAACGTATTTAACATGCCTCACTTATGGTGGAGCGTAGCAAAACTAGGCGAATACGCAATGAGCTTCGGCGTTGCCGTTATGACCGCCGGTATCGCTTATTCGATCTCTGATCGTCCGGGTATCGTTCCGGGTTTCATCATCGGTTATACAGCTAACGTTGCAAAAACCGGATTCTTGGGCGGATTATTGATGGGCTTCGTAATCGGTTACTTCATTCTTTGGATGAAAACCTGGAAATTGCCGAAAGCACTTGCCGGTTTAATGCCAGTTCTGATTATTCCTATCGTTGCTACAATGGTTTGCGGTTTAGTATTCTTAGCCGTATTCATGGCTCCGCTTGCCGGCATCATGACCGCTTTACAAAACTGGATCATTGGCTTAAACTCAGGTTCGAAATTCATCATCGGTGCTGTAATCGGCGCTTGTATGGGATTCGACATGGGTGGACCGATCAACAAAACTGCTTCAATGGCTGCTAATGCTTTGGCTGCCGGAAATATCTTTGGACCGGAAGCCGCTAAAATCGTTGGCGGTATGACTCCTCCTCTTGGAATCGGCTTAGCTACACTTGTTGTTCCGAAGAAATTCACTGCAGCAGAACGCGATGCCGGTATCTCTTGCATACCGATGGGATTAGCCTTTATTACTGAGGGTGTTCTGCCGTTCGCAGCAGCTGATCCTATCAAAGTTATCCCTGCTTCAATGATCGGTTCGGCATTGGCCGGCGGTCTGGCTATGCAATTGGGTGTTGAATCCGTTGCCTTGCACGGTGGTATCTTCGTAGTTCCTATGATGGTCAATCCTTGGGGATTCATGATCGCATTGACGTTGGGTACTGTTGTTACAGCTGCTATCTATGCTGTAATCAAAAAGACTCCGACAGCTGACGATCTGGCTGCTTCCGAAGACATCATCGATTTAGACATCAACTTTTAATCAATAAAACAGTAGTGATTTAATTTCGCAGACGGAGGACGAAAAAAACATGTATGTATCAATGAAGTCTTTGCTTGATGAAGCACACAAGAATAACTATGCTGTAATGGCAGTCAACAGTATCAATATGGAAATGGCCAGAGCCGTAATTACGGCAGCCGAAGAAGAACGTTCACCGATCATCGTAAATATCGGTATGGGACAGATGAGAAAACATGCCCATGCTAATGTAATGGTTCCGCTTATTATTCAATTGGCGAAAGAATCTAAAATGCCGGTTGCGCTGAATCATGATCACGGCGGTGACTTCGACTTTATCGTAGGATGTATCCGCGATGGTTTCTCAAGCGTCATGATCGATGCTTCGAGTTACTCATTAGAAGAGAATATCCAACGCACCCGCACAGTTGTCACTTTGGCGAAACCGCACGGATGTACCGTAGAAGCTGAATTGGGCCATGTCGGCCAAGCAGCCGATGGTGAAGATGCACAAGAAGATCTCTATACCAATCCTGATCAGGCGAAATATTTCGTCGAACAGACCGGTATCGATGCTCTGGCTGTCGCAATCGGAACTGCACACGGAAACTATCCGAAAGGCAAAGTACCAAAGCTTGATTTCGAGCGTTTGACACTGCTGAAGAAAACATTAGATATGCCATTGGTTTTACACGGAGGTTCAGGTTCGGGTGAAGAAAATATCCGTAAAGCTGTTGCCTGCGGTATCAACAAGATCAATGTCTGTACGGATGTATTCGAAGTAGGCAAACAAGCAATGCTTCAGGTCCTTGAAACTGCCCCGGACACAGATTATATGAATATGTGTATGGTCGCAGAAACAGCCATGAAAGAGTACGTACGTGGATATATTCGAATGATCGGCTCAAATAATCGCTATTGGTTCAATGACGGGGTTGTTGCAGGTCACGAATAATAACAAACTCTTAAGATTGGTCCAAAACCGGTCTTAAGAGTTTTTTCTTCAAAGAACACAGTAGAATCACACTACTGGTTTATAATTAGGATGAATTTTAGGAATCTATGAAAATTGAGGAGAAACACAGTGAAATTACCTTTAGTTGAAAGAAAGAACGGATATAATCCGTTTGTCAAAGAAGATTCAAGCATGATGATGGATATCGGGTTGATCAAACTCAACGCCGGTCAAGTCTATGAAATTATGAATCCGACCCAAGAAAGTGTCTGTCTCTTATTGGAAGGCCAAGTGGAGTTCACTTGGGATAATCAAACAGTCACGGCAACTCGTCATGATCTGTTTATGGAAAAACCATCTGTTCTGCATGTATGCAAGAACATCGCTGTTAAAATCACAGCCGTTCTGGATGCCGAACTCATCCTCCAACAAGCAACCAATGAAGTCGAATTCGCTAATCGATATTACGGTCCGACCGATTCACGTGTCGAAACTGTTTGGAAAGATTATTTCAATGGCTGTGCCGTACGCGATGTCGTGACGACCGTCGATTATTCAGTGAATCCTTTAAGCAAATTGGTTATCGGAGAAGTGATCAATCACCCGGGAAAATGGTCCAGTTACATCCCGCACTCCCATCCTCAACCTGAAGTGTATTTCTATCATTTCGATGCTCCGCAAGGATTCGGAGCTGCCTTTGAAGATGATGATGTTTATAAATCGGTTGATTATTCCTATTCCGGAATCGAGGGAGGCAAGACTCATCCGCAAGTTGCGGCTCCTGGGTATGCGATGTATTTCTGCTGGATGATCCGTCACTTCGACGGGAATCCGTGGAACTCCCGCAATGATGACCCAGCTCATACATGGTTGGTAGAAAAGGACGTGAAAATATGGCCCAACAAGTAAAATTACCGTTGATCGGACAATGGTTCAAGGGTCAATGTGTTATAAATGAACAAGGTTCATTTACTCAGTTGATTTCCCCTTTAGATGGTAAAGCGTTCGCTGAAGCGCAATCCGTTGAAATCAGTGAATTGGATCCGATTTTAGTAAATGTGAGTGAAGCAGCCAAAAAATGGCGTTCGCTGACTTTTAAAAAGAGATCCGAAGTGTTATTTAAATTCCGTGACTTATTAGAAGTACATCGCAGCGAATTAGCTGAAACGATCCATATCGAAAACGGTAAAACACTGGATGAAGCTTCGGCGGAAGTCAGTAAAGCCATTGAACTCACGGAATTCGCTTGTTCGCTTCCCTCCGTCGTGACCGGTCGTACCGAGATCGTATCGGCAGGCATCGAAGTCAAAGAAGTCAAAGAAGCAGTCGGAGTGATCTTGTCGATCGTACCGTTCAACTTTCCGTTGATGGTCCCGATGTGGACGATACCGAATGCATTAGCGCTGGGGAATGCGATTGTCGTAAAACCAAGTGATTCTACCCCTTGTACACTCGTTAAGATCGCTGAGATCTTAAAAGAAGCCGGTCTTCCCGATGGCTTGTTTACACTGCTGAACGGCGGTAAAGAAGTATCGGAAGCGTTGTGTTCACATCCTTGTATCGATGCCGTCACTTTTGTCGGCAGCACACCGGTCGCAAAGAGTGTTTATCGTTTGAGTACATCGCATCTGAAACGTTGTTTAGCGCTGGGCGGTGCAAAGAATTTCATTCTGGTCACACCGGAAGTCAATCCCGTAACGACGGCGAAAGAGATCTTGGCTTCCGCATTCGGAATGGGCGGTCAACGCTGTATGGCTGCTTCCGTCGTAGTCGGTATCGGTAATTGCGAAGCAGTTCTCGATGAATGTCTCAGACAGGTTCAAGACTATCAGTTCAACAAAGATCTGCCTCCGCTTATCCGTAAAGGTTCTGTCGATAAGATCGTTTCTTTCTTGGAAACAACCCCCGGCAAGATCTTGTGTGACGGAAGAGATTGGGTCAAAGATAAGAATCTGCCGGAAACTTACATCGGACCGTCCGTTGTCCGGTATACAAAGTTTACTGATATTCCGGTCGAAGAGATCTTCGGACCGACCATTGAATGGATCGACGCAGCGAATATTCATGAAGCACTTGCTTACCAAAACGCTTCCCCGTATGCGAACGGAGCTTCTATCTTTACGGATTCCGGACGCATGTCCGTCTTGGCCGCCGGTGAGTTCACCAGCGGTATGATCGGTATCAATATCGGAGTACCGGTTCCGCGCGATCCGTTTGCGTTCGGTGGACTTAAGAATTCGAAATTCGGTTACGGCGACATTACCGGATGGTCATCAGTAGAGTTTATGACGAATACGAAGAAGATCACAACTAAATGGAATTCAGGCGACAAAGTCGACTGGATGAGTTAAAAGGAGAACCACCATGCGAGTAGTACTAATGAATGAATTCAGTCAGGCAGCCAAGAATCCGATCATCCACAAGATGTTATTGGAAGCGACTGAAGGAAAGAATATCGAAGTAGTCAACGTAGGAATGGAAAGTGCTGAAGAAAGACCGGAGATCACCTATATCCACTTAGGTTTGATGGCTTCTATTTTATTGAACAGTAAAGCGGTTGATTTCGTAGTGACAGGTTGCGGTACCGGACAAGGCGCTGCGATCTCACTGAATAATTATCCGGGTGTATTATGCGGACTGTTGGTCGATCCGGCCGATGCTTACTTATTTTCTCAGATCAACAACGGTAATGCCGCATCGATCCCTTACGCTAAAGGTTTCGGATGGGGTGCTGAACTGAATATCAAATTTATCTTCGAAAAACTATTCTTGGAACCGCGTGGTGAAGGCTATCCGCCGGAACGCAAAGAACCGCAACAGAAAAACGCGCGTATCTTGAATGAAGTTAAAAAAGTAGTCAATCAAGATATCAAACATATCGTCGCTACTATCGATTCTGAATTCTTACGGACGATCTTCGCTAATCGGAAATTCAACGATCTGTTTTTCACCCACAGTCAAGACAAAGAACTGACTGCTTGGTTCAAGGAATTTCTTTCGAAATGAGTACGACCGTAACCCTTCCTGCGTATACATCCGGTGAGGATGCTTACCGTCAAGTTGCGGACGTTGTGAAAAGTTACGGTACTTCCTTTGTGGTCATCGGCGGTAAACGAGCGATGAATGCGGCACTGAGTAAACTGCTCAACTCCACCAACGGAAGTCCATTAAAGTATTTGGGTAATTTTCTTTACGGGACAGAACCCAGTGATGCCTGTGTTGAAGAGTTGACGAAGATCGATCCGATCCTTAAAGCTGACATGTTGTTTGCGATGGGTGGCGGGAAAGCAATCGACACCGTCAAAAGTCTCGGTAAAAAATTAGGAAAACCGGTCTTCACGTTTCCGACGATCGCATCGACCTGTGCTGCATCAACAGCTATCTCGGTCATGTATGATAGCCACGGTGTATTCAGTCATGTGGAAAAGTTGGGGAAACCGCCGCTTCATGTTTTCATTGATTCGACGGTTATCGGTAATGCTCCGGTCATCTATCTGTGGGCAGGTATCGGTGATACGATGGCGAAACATGTTGAAGTCAGTTTTGCAGGTAAAAACGACGCATTATTGCACAGTGACCGATTAGCGACCACGATCTCGCAGATGTGTGTTTGGCCGCATTTGACCTTTGGAGCCGATGCGCTCCAACAGGCATCCAATCATCAACCTTCCGAGGCTGTGAATCAAGTTGTTTTAAACAATATCATATCGACCGGTTTCGTATCCATTTTAGTGGATCCGAAATACAACGGTGCTTTAGCTCATTCATTGTTCTATGGACTGACATTGCTACCGGAGATCGAAAAGAATCACCTTCATGGTGAAGTCGTCTCTTACGGAGTGTTGGTGCAATTATTGATGGATGACCAAAAAGATCTGTTTAATGAACTGTATCCGTTTTACCAATTGATCCATTTACCGGTATGTTTAAAGGACCTCGGTCTGACAACCGACAGGCTCCAGTTCGAAGCTGTCCTTGATAAAACGATCAACGGACCGGAACTGGAATATACCCCTTATCCGATCACCCAAGACATGGTATATGAAGCCATGATGAAACTGGAAGAAATTTCGGTTTCGTCCAAAGGAGAAAAACAATGATGGAATATCTCACACCGCGCGCCGGTGACAATCAAATGACTGATTACACAAGCCAATATCCGACTATGATGTTGGACAGCCGCCTGGTACGCTTAAGTGCCGGCGAAACACGTTCGTATTTCTCCGATGATGAGGAAGTACTGATCGTTCTGCAAAGCGGTAAAGTAAAATTGACGCAAGAAGAAACCGTATATGAAGGTTTCCGTACCAATGTGTTTGACCAAGGTCCGACGGCATTGCATGTATGCTGCGGTACGCATGTATCGATCATGGCAGAAGAAGACAGCGAATATTTGTTGATCATGACTAAAAACACCCAAAAATTCGAACCGAATCTTTATACCGAAGCGACTGTTCCGACGGTTATGCGCGGTCAAGGTGTTTGGCAAGACGGAGCATCCCGTTTAGTTCGTACGATCGTTGATTACAAGCGTAATCCGTTATCCCACATCGCTTACGGTGAGACCGTCAACTACCCTAGCAAATGGTCCGGTTATCTGCCGCATCATCATATCCAACCGGAACTGTATTATTATCGTTTCAACCGTCCGGAAGGGTTCGGCGCTTGTTTCTACGGCGATCAGGTTTACCAAGTCAAAGACTACGCATTCTGCCCGATCGTTGATGATGTCATGCATCCGCAAGTTTCGGCACCGGGATATGCGATGTATTACTTCTGGGCGATCCGTCACTTTGACGATAATCCTTGGACTTCACCGGTCGAAGTTGAAGAACACAAATGGTTAGCGGCTGCTGACGTCAAGATCTGGCCGGAAGTTTAACTATGAACAACCTATCCAAACAAATATCTCCGACTCATGATCGTCCGATTCGGATCATTCAGTTCGGAGAGGGAAATTTCCTGCGTGCTTTCGTCGATTGGATCGTCCAACACATGAATGACAACGGTTCTTTTAACGGTAACGTTGCNGTCGTTCANCCGTTGGAATTCGGACGCGTCAANGAACTCGCCGATCAAGACGGATTGTATACCTTAGTNCTCAANGGNATCGATGGCGGNAAAGTCGTCGATTCGCATGAGATCATCAACGTGTTATCCCAATTNAATAATCCATATTCCGATTATTCATCTTTCATCGAATTAGCTAANATCGATTCTTTGCGTTTCGTTGTCTCTAATTCGACTGAAGCCGGAATCGTTTATCATGACGAAGATTTCAACTCAGGCAAANCACCCGAATCATTTCCCGGGAAAGTGTTGGCGATGTTGAAGAGNCGTTATGACGCATTCGACGGAGCCGCAGATAAAGGATTGATCTTCTTTCCTTGCGAATTGATCGATGACAATGGCAGTAAACTNAGAGAAGTGGTCTTGAAGTTAGCCAACAATTATAAGTTCGATCCGAAATTCATCGGATGGTTGGAAACAGCCAATCGTTTCTGCAATACTCTAGTCGATCGTATCGTTCCGGGTTATCCGCGAAATGAAGCAACAGCGTATCAAGAAGCATGGGGCTATACCGATAATTCGATCGTTAAAGCCGAGATCTTCCATTTATGGGTCATCGAAGCGGATGAAAGTGTCAGTCGTGAGTTCCCGGCAAATGCGGCCGGACTGAATGTCAAATTCGTAGCCGACCATCACCCCTACAAAGAACGTAAAGTCAAAATACTCAATGGTGCGCATACCTGTATGGTTCCGGTGGCTTACTTAGCCGGCTTCGATACGGTCCGTGAATCGATCGAAGATCCGACGATCCGTGAATTCGTGCTCAGTTTCTTGGACAATGAAGTATTACCGACGATCGATCTTCCGAAAGATGAGATCGCGTTATTTACGCAATCGGTTTTGGAACGCTTCGCCAATCCGTTCGTACGTCACGAACTGATGAGTATTTCACTCAACTCGATGACTAAATACAAGACCCGTATTTTACCTTCGGTGATCCAGTTGGATCAACAAGGAAAGTTTGCGTCACACGCATGGTTCTCGTTGGCTGCGTTGATCGTTTTCTATCGCGGTAAACGGAATGAAGAAACGATCGACCTGAAAGACGATGAAGTCTGGATGAGCTATTGGAAATCACAATGGGCTGCGATCGAATCCAAAAAAGTATCCGTACATGAAGTTGTAGCTGATTTTCTGAATAAAACAGACCATTGGGAAAGCTCAGTTCCGGCTAAGAAGGAGGTCGTTGAATTTGTCTCGACCGCTGTCGAAGCCATTCTGAACAGTTCAGTTACCGAAGCAATGACAACTTGCCTCACAGGTAACTGAAATGGCGAACACACTTCGCTTAAACAACAAAGATAATGTAGCAGTTGCGCTGAATGATTGTTCAGCCGGTTCATTTGAACAGGGAGTTACGCTGAGCGAAGACATCGGTCAAGGTCATAAGTTCGCACTGATCGACATCAAGATCGGCGAAGATGTGATCAAGTATGGTAATCCGATCGGTAAAGCAACAAGGACAATACTTCAAGGCAGTCACGTTCATACGCATAATACCTCGACCGGTCTGCAAGATCATGTTGCCTATCGATATGATAAAGAACCGAACAGCTCGACGCTGCTTAAAGACAGAACTTTTGAAGGTTATCCGCGCTTTGACGGACAAGTCGGTATTCGCAATGAACTTTGGATCATTGTATTGGTCGGTTGCGTGAATGCGATCGCCGATGCGATCTTACGGCGATTCAATCAACGTCATCCGGTTCTTGAAATCGACGGTGCTTATACATTCGCTCATCCTTATGGGTGTTCGCAGATGGGTGACGATCATGAATTGACCAAGAAGATCCTACAAGACATGGTTCATCATCCCAATGCGGGTGGAGTCCTGATTCTTGGATTGGGTTGCGAAAACAACCAGTTAAAAGCCTTTATGGAAAGTCTCGGTACGATCGATCCGACGCGTGTTCGTACGCTTGTCGCACAGGAAGTCAACGATGAGATCAATGCGGGTGTCGAACTGTTGGATGAACTCTATCAAGTGATGAGATCCGACAAACGTCAAACTGTTTCAGCCGAACACTTGGTGATCGGTCTGAAATGCGGAGGCTCCGACGGACTCTCGGGTGTAACAGCCAATCCGTTGGTCGGACGGATCTCGGATGCTTTTATTGCGATGGGTGCCAGTGCATTATTGACTGAAGTACCGGAAATGTTTGGAGCAGAACAGATCTTGATGAATCGCGCACGAACACCGGAAGTTTATCAAAAAACGGTGACGATGATCGATGATTTTAAACAGTACTATATCGATAACCATCAAGTCGTCTATGAAAATCCATCGCCCGGAAACAAAGCCGGCGGGATTACCACGCTTGAAGATAAATCACTCGGATGCATTCAAAAAGCCGGTCACAGTGAAGTTGTCGATGTATTGGCTTACGGTGAACGAATCAAAGAAAAGGGACTGACGCTGATCAGCGGACCCGGTAACGATATCGTTGCCACCACATTGCTTGGGGCAGCCGGTGCTCAGATCGTGCTATTTACGACCGGCCGCGGTACACCGTTCGGAGGGTTTATTCCGACTCTTAAGATCTCCAGTAACTCCGATATCGCAACACGTAAACCGCATTGGATCGATTACGATGCCGGCTCATTGATCAACGGGACATCGATGGATCAGGCGACCGAAGAATTGGCACAGCAGATCCTTGATGTAGCATCCGGTAAATACGTGAATAATGAATTGAACGGAAACCGTGAGATTGCGATCTTTAAAATGGGCGTTACGCTCTGATATAAAACTTAAAGCCTGTGTTCACTGAACACAGGCTTTTGTATGGGAGAATGATCAAGACACTTACTTATTTCGAAATTTCGCATCCAACAGATCGTAGCTGACCAAAACACAATCTTGAATGACCTCGATACCGTGCTCGTTGGCTAACTTCAGCAGATCGTCACTGACGGTACCGGGTTGTAGCCACAAGATCGGTACTTCGGCCGTATGGATCTGAGCGACATAATCAAGCCCAATGATCGGATTGACGACCGAAACGACAACATCGACTTTTTCCGGTAGTTCCGTGAAGTGGGCATACACTTTTTCGCCATTCAATCGATCATAAAGCGGATTGACTCCATAGACGGTTTTCCCGTGTTCTTTTAACTTGCGAAAGATCCTGTTTGCGAATTTATCCGGTATCGGGTTGACTCCCAATACGACCCATACTTGTTTCTCAGTCAATAACTCTTCACTGCGCTTCATATAAGATCACCTCTGCGAATATTGTAGACCTTTGCGTACGAAGTGTACAGAGCCAGACATTGACACCTTGTAAACGCAAACGTACAATAAAGATATAAATCTCAGGAAATGATCGATAAGATCCAAGATTTCGGATCAGAATCAGCGTAATGTGCGCACAGGAGAAAACGGATGAAACTGCAGGTAGCGTTGGATACGCTTAGTCTGGAAGAATGTATTGAACTGTTGAATCAAGTCAGAAACGAGGTCGACATCGCCGAAGTCGGTACCCCGATGATCATTGAATACGGCATGACCCCAGTACGCGAACTTCACCGGTTATTTCCCGAAATGGAGATTTTAGCTGACACCAAGATCATGGATGCGGGGGAGTATGAAGCAGAAATGTGTTTTAAAGCCGGGGCTGCGATCGTAACTGTCCTCGGTGTCACGCATGACGAAACGATACGCGGAGCACTCAAGGCAGCTAAGAAATATGGGGGTAAGATCTTGATCGATATGATCGGGGTCGAAGATCTGGCACGACGCACGCAACAGATCGATGCCATGGGTGTCGACTATATCTGTGTTCACACCGCATTTGATCTGCAAGTCGGCGGAGCCAATCCGTTGGAAGAATTACGCATGATCAATTCAGTGTTGCGTAATGCTAAAGCAGCTGTCGCGGGGGGTGTTAAAGTAACGACGATCGAATCGATCGTACGAGAAAATCCGGAAATCATCATCGTCGGCGGAGGCATAACGAACCAAGCAGATCCTGCAACTGTCACCGCAAAAATGAAAACAATCATGGAGGCTGCTTAATGAATAATCAACAATACGCACAAACTGTCGTTGCTGAACTAAGCCATACTCTGACACAGATCGATTTGAAACAAAGTGAAGTCTTTGTCGACGAACTGATACAGAGCGACGAGATATTCGTTGCCGGAGCCGGACGCAGCGGCTATATGGCACGCAGTTTCTGCATGCGTTTAATGCATATGGGATTTAAAAGTTATATGGTCGGGGATACCATTACCCCTAACATCAAACCCGGTGATCTGTTAGTCATCTGTTCAGGTTCGGGAGAAACCAAAAGTTTATTGTCGATGGCAGAAAAAGCCAAGAGTTTGGGAGTTCAAGTTGCGTTAGTTACCATCAACCCTGAGTCGACGATCGCAAAACTGGCTGACTCCGTCGTTCGTATCAACGCTCCGTCTCCGAAAGCAGTCAAACAAGGTGATTTCACTTCGATTCAACCGATGGGTTCATTGTTTGAACAGAGCTTGTTGTTGTATCTCGATATCGTGATCATGCTGCTGATGGACAAAAAAGGGCTGGATTCAACAACAATGTTCGGACGTCATGCCAATCTGGAATAGATATTTCGGTTAATTATGCCTGAATTCAGTGCTTTCGGAAGATAGTTTGACAATCAAAATTAAATACACTACAATGGATAAAACAAGGAGATTCTTTATGAAAAAAATCGCCATCGTAACCGATTCAACTATATCCATGAGCCCAGCAGAGGCTGAAAAATTAGGTGTTTATGTAGCCCCTTTGTCGATCATCGTCAATGGAACGGAATACCGGGACTATGTAGAACTTTCTAATACGGATCTTTATCGCTATCTTGCGGAAAAAGCCGATATAAAAACATCACAACCGAATTTGGGAATGCTTCACGAACTGATGGAAAGGTTAAAAGCTGAAAAATATGATCAGATCATTATTTTCACACTGTCCAAAAACCTGTCGGGAACATACCAAGCCTTTGTGTTGTCCTCTCTGCAAAGTGATATGAAGAATGTGACAGTCGTTGATTCGGGAACGATCAGCGGACCGCTTCGCTATGTTGTTTTACGGGCTGCCGAAATGGCTGCCGAAGGTAAGTCGAAACAAGAGATCTTGACCTTTGCCGACCGAGTTTTTCATGACACGGTCACTTTTATTGTGCCGCATAATCTGGATCAGCTGAAAAGAAGCGGACGAGTCAGTTCCTCCGCTGCGGCTTTATCGGCTCTTTTGAAGATTCGGATCGCACTTTGGATCGATAACCGTGCTGCTTCCATCGAAAAGTTTGAAACTGCTCGTACGGAAGGAAAATTATTCTCGCTGATCATCAAGAAATTGATCGACCGCAACGTGACTGCCGAAAGTCACAAAATCTATATCCCGCATTGCGATGCGGTTGAAGAAGCACAACGGTTTATCTCGCAATTGGAAAAAGAGATTCCAGGCATCGAAACTGAAATCATTGAACTTCCGTCGGCTGTGGCAACTCATGTTGGTTTAAAAGCTTTCGGCGTACAAACAACTTTATTAGGTTTGTCTTGAATCTTCTGCGAAATCCTATACAATTAAACGTGAAGGCGGGGGAATCAATATGAAAATAGCCGTAGTTACAGACAGCGGAAGTAATATTTATCATCAGAATATTCAGATGGAAGGGTTGTTTAAAATACCTTTACAGATCACCGACGATAATAACGCATATCTGGAAGGTGAGAATATCACAATCGACGAAGCCTATCAACTGTTACAGGAAAAACGACCGTTAAAAACGAGTCTGCCGCCCATCGGAAGAATTGAAGAATTATTTGAAGAGTTAAAGAAAAATTATGATCTGATCTTTGCGGTTCCAATTTGTTCCGGACTTTCCGGAACCATTTCCGCCATGGTCATGGCAGCCAAGATGGTCGATGTACCCTTTGATTATATCGATTGTTACTCAACGGCCAGTAATGAACTTCATTTAGCGATATCAGCCCGCAAAATGTTTGATGAGGGAATGAACGTTGATGAAGTAAAAGTGATTTTAGAGGAAGCCGCTGCGAACAGCGTGACCTTTGTTATTGCTGATGATCTGCCGCATCTGGCGCGTAACGGAAGAGTGACTCCGCTGGCAGCGACGATCGGCGGTCTGCTGAAAATCAAACCGGTCATGATCGTCAATAAAGAATCCAACGGTAGAATCGACGTCTATCAAAAAGCACGTACGATGAGTCGGGCTTGGGATGTTGTTATCGAATACTTTAAAGAAAAAGGTGTCGATGAGAATTACCTGATCTGCGTGGCTCATGTTTGGAGTCAGAGTGAATGCGAAAAATTCTATGAACGAATCAAGAGTAATTTCCCGAAAACTGAAATGTTTATGGTCCCACTCATCTCCACGGTCGGAGTCAATACCGGCTTGGGTTGTGTAGCCTGTCAGTACATCAAAAAAGTGACCTGGTAAAATCAAATTAGAACTAAAACAAGCAACTGCTAATCTCAGTTGCTTGTTTTTTTGACTCAGTTAGTAAGGAGTGAAGCTTAATTGTGTCAACTATCAAGATGAAGGAGCTGCACACAACTCCCAAAACGGATTTCGTTTCTTTTTGGATCGTGAATAAATTTAGTTGATTTTAGCGATATATTTGTCATCCAAACGAAGCAGGTCTTCGGCGCATGTTACGTGAAGCAACTCTTCGCAAAAGGCTTCATCACTCAGCATATCAGCTAATTGAACCATATTTTCAAGATGTTTCTCAGGATTTTCAGCAGCTAACACGAAAAATAACCGAGCATCCTTTTCGGGGTTTCCTTCTTCAAAATGAACAGGCTCTTCGACTTTCATAAAACAGATCGCGGTACCGTTGACACCGACGGCTCCGACAGTCGAATGCGGAACGGCAATATTGGGAGCTAATACGATATAAGGTCCGTATTCTTTGATACAATCGATGACGGCTTTGATATAAACAGGTTCGATGGTCTTATCATCGATAAGAGGTTGGCAGGATGCCGTGACTGCGTCTTCCCAATTATCAAAATGCTGTTGGAATTGAATACGTCCGGTCTCTACTAATTTTCGTAACATGATTGGATCCTCCTGGATTTGGGTTGATACTAATTAAATGATCAATCGACGCGTTTTAACGGTTCGACCTGAATCACATTGACTCCGGTTGAGTTGATTGCTTCGATCGAAGCCGGATCAGCCATTGTGTCGGTAATCAGATAAGTGACTTTGTCGATCGATCCGCTGACAAAACTATGATCGCGTCCGACTTTTGAACAATCCGCCAGAATGATCCGCGGACCGGTACAGCGATTCAGCATCAATTCATTGATCGCTACTTCCTGCAGAACAGCTGTTGTGATACCTGTCTCGGCTGTGATGCCGCTGCAACCGATAAAACTTTTGGCAGCTGTGACTTTCGAGAGGTTATTGAGCGCGAATTCACCGACCATCGCTTCTTTCGGTTCACGCAATTCACCGCCGGACAGAACGATCGAAATCAGCGGATCCTTTTCGATGAAAATGGCTTTACCGTTATTAGTGATGACCATAACACGTTTACCTTTGATGTATTTGAGGATCAACAAAGCAGTCGAACTTGTATTTAAGAAAATAGTATCGCCGTTTTCAATGAATTCGGCTGCCCGTTTGGCAATCGCATGTTTATTCAGTGAATAACTCATCAAGGTACCGGATCGCGGTAAGATCTTATTGATCAACATTGCACCGCCGTAGAACCTTTCAATCAAAGCTTTCTGTTCAAAGAAATCAAGATCTCTGCGAATGGTCAGCGGAGAAACTTGAAGTTCCACAGCCAACTCATCGACTTTGACGGTATCCGATTCTTGAAGTAAAGAGAAGATGCGATCTCTTCGTGCTTCAACGATCGTCTTGTGTTTTTTCATAAGTGATCCCTCCTGTTTGAATCGCTAAATAACTCGCATAATTCATTAAATTACCTTCGGCCTTTAAGAGCTTACGCCATCTAACCATTTCATCCGGTCGATTCTCGTATAACGCCAATTCATGCATACTGATGTAATAATGACATTTTTCGCGTTTGTTGGAATTGATGAGATCGACATGTTCAAGATAAGTTCTTGCTTTTTTAAGATCGTTGACTGCCAAACTGTAGGTTCCGCTCACATAGTCCCAATTATAATAAGGTGCGATGCTTTTTTTCTTGATCTTCACATCCCGAAGTTCGATGAGTTTCGGATAAATGCGTTTCATCTGTGTTTTATTCCCGGTAACGCGGTAATAAGTATAACTGTTATAGTCAGCTACCAATAAAAGTTCAAGGCTGCTGCGGAATTCTTTGTCATGGTCGTCCAACAGTTGTTTCAACTTTTCCATTTGGTAAGTATCTGTATAATATAAGGTTAAATAGACCAAGTGAGCCGTCCGATAACTTTTAAATAGATCCATCTGAATTAATTGGTTGAAGGTGTTGAATGATTTTTCCGGATCACAATCAAAGAGTAATAAGGTAAGTGCTTTACGATAAAGTTGTTTAAGTACCTCATACCAGACAGCGAATCCCAGAAATACAATTAGGATGAATGAATAGAGCAATTTAGTTCCTGTTTGTGGAGTTGTGATAATAAGGTTGATCATATAAATAAGGAAAGACAAGATAGATGACGATGTTAAGCAGCATTTTACTGATTTCAGGATAGTTGATTTTCTTCATTATGGTAACCTCCAATGAAATTATATGAACTAAGTGAACATTAGTCAAGTATTAGTTGCGATTAATTGTGATAAAAACGCTTACATTCGCTATAAATCAATAAACCGTTCATATAAGAGAACAACTAATCATATAAGAATCTTGTTATTTGATATTTTATCGGCTATTATGTATCTGTAGTTCAGGATATTTGAATATTATATGAACTATTTGAACATTACTAATTTAAAAAGGAGAAAAATATGAGTAAAATTGATGAAATCACACGAGAATCCTGGATCCTCAGCACATTTCCTGAATGGGGAACATGGCTCAACGAAGAAATCGAAGAAGAAGTTATCCAACCCGGAACAGTATCGATGTGGTGGTTGGGATGTACGGGTATTTGGCTGAAGAGTGAAAAAGGATGCAACCTGACCGTCGACTTTTGGAACGGGAACGGAAAACGCACTAAAAAAGTGAAGCAGATGGACCCATCACACCAGATGGCCAGAATGAGCGGCGGACGTGATCTGCAGCCGAACTTACGAGCTATACCGTTTGTATTAGATCCGTTTGCGGTCAAGGAAATTGATGCAGTCATGGCGACACATCATCACAATGACCATATCGATGTAAACTTCGCGGCGGCTGTTATGCAGAATTGCGCAAATACAGTACCTTTTATCGGTCCTAAAACATGTGTAGAACAATGGATCAAGTGGGGCGTACCGGCGGATCGCTGCATCATCGTCAAACCGGGTGACGTCGTTAAAATCAAAGATGTCGAGATCGTTGTCTTGGATTCATTCGATCGGACAGTCCTGATCACGAATCCGGCACCTGATAATCTAGTAGGTGTTTGCCCGACGGATATGGATGATCGAGCCGTTAACTATCTGTTTAAAACCAGCGGCGGTAACATCTACCACAGCGGAGACAGCCATTATTCCAATTATTACGTTAAACACGGTAATGAAAATGTGATTGATGTAGCATTCGGATCGTTCGGGGAAAATCCTCGCGGTCTGACGGATAAGATGACAAGCTCTGATATTCTGCGCATGGCCGAAGCACTGAAGACAAAAGTGGTGATTCCGTTCCATCATGATCTTTGGACGAATATGATGGCTGATCCCAGCGAGATATTGGCGTTGTATGACATGCGGAAATATCGCATGCAGTATACCTTCGTTCCGTTCATCTGGCAAGTCGGCGGTAAGTTTACATACCCGACCGATGCGAACAAACGTGAGTATCATCATCCGCGCGGTTTCGAAGATGCGTTTACCGAAGAACCTAATATTCCGTTTAAATCATTCTTATAGTAGATCAATATAAATTTAAAAGAGGAAATCTTTTAAAATAAAGGAGGAAACTATGAATTTTTTATTAAACATTTGGACATATTTTGCGACAAATATTCTCCAAGTCCCAGCATTCTTCATTGGTTTGATTGTTCTTGTAGGTTATATATTATTACGCCGTCCTTGGTATGAGTCGTTTGCCGGCTTTATCAAAGCTACCGTCGGCTATTTGGTCTTAGGGGTAGGATCAAGTGGATTGGTCAACAATTTCCGTCCGATCTTGGTTGGATTAGCGGACAGATTTAAACTCTCTGCGGTTGTTATTGATCCCTATTTCGGTCAAAACGCCGTCACAGCCGGTCTACCGGGGACATTCAATCGCACATTCTCGCAGGTTATGCTTCTTCTGCTTATCGCGATGATCTTCAATATCCTGTTGGTCGCTTTCAGAAAATATACCAAGATCCGTTCGATCTTTACGACCGGACACGTACAGGTTCAACAAGCTTCGACTGCTTTCTGGATCATCTTGTTTGCTTTCCCGGCGTTAGGCAATACCCAAGTACTGCTTCTGATGGGAATCATCCTGGGAACCTACTGGGCTGTCGGGTCTAACCTTACCGTTGAGATTACGCAAGAATTGACTGACGGAGCCGGCTTCTGTGTCGCTCATCAGCAAATGTTCGGTTTAGCGTTATTTAGTAAATTAGCTTCTAAGTTTGGGAAAAATTCCAAGAAATTGGAAGATTACACATTCCCCGGTTTCTTATCGATCTTCAATGAAAACGTTGTTGCCACATCTGTCTTGATGTTGATCTTCTTCGGATCCATCTTGTTGATCTTAGGTAAAGACTGGTTGATCGCCGCCAAGTTCCTTGGTGCGGATAAGAGCTTCTTCTTCTATGTACTGACGACATCCTTGAATTTCGCTGTATATCTGAGTATACTTCAATTAGGCGTCAGAATGTTCGTTACCGAACTGACACAATCTTTCCAGGGTATCTCAACCAAGTTATTACCGGGTGCTGTTGCCGGTATCGACTGTGCTGCTGTTTACGGTTTCGGTTCACCGAATGCCGTAACGATCGGATTCCTGTTTGGTGCGTTGGGTCAATTCTTGGCAATCCTTACTCTAATCGCATTTAAGAGCCCGGTTCTCATCATTGCCGGATTCGTTCCAGTTTTCTTCGACAATGCGACGATCGCAGTTTTCGCCAATAATAAAGGCGGAATCAAAGCAGCCATGTTGTTTCCGTTTATCTCCGGTTTGATCCAGGTATTTGGAAGTGCATTCGTTGTTCAGTTCATTGGTTTGGCCAAATTCGGCGGCTACCTGGGTATGTTTGACTGGGCAACCGTATGGCCGGTAATTGCAGTTGCGATGAAGTACGGTCAGTTTATCGGTGTTGCGATCGTTGTTTTGGCTCTGTTGGCGATCCCGCAGATCCAATATGCGCGTAATAAAGAAAACTACTTCTTGATCACTGACGACTACGCTCAATACGTAAAGAATAAAAAAGCCGAATAGGCTAAGGAGGAGTCAACATGTTAAAAGTAATCGTAGCTTGTGCAAACGGAGCCGGGAGCAGCCTGATGATCAAACTGAAGGTTGAAAAAGTGCTTAAAAAATTGGAAATTCCGGCATCGATTCACCACTGCTCGTTATCTGAAGGGAAGAGTTCGGCGACTCAATACAATGTTGTCTTTTGCCCCCTGAACTTTGTCAGCATGTTTGATCGGGCAAAAGAGAGCGGCGTAACAATCATAGGACTGCGCAACATTCTCTCGGAAGTGGAAATTGAAGAGAAACTTGTTGCGGCAGGTATTAAGTAAAACCATACCGGGGACAACAATCCCCGGTAATTTAATTTAAGGAGAACACAATGAAATTCGAACGAAAGAAACTACTGGACCTGTTCCGTGTTTATGCGGTGCAGGGAATCGAAGTAGAGAATCAACTTAAACTATTCTATGCGACAGAAGGTCAAGGTGCCTGCACGGCTTTCTTCGGTGATGATTTCACGCAACAGGAAACTGTATGGGATCAACCGGGCGGAACGATGTCGATCATCGAGATACCCGGAAAGAAAGGTGAATTCTTAGCTGTTCAACGCTTCTATCCGACGTTTGATTCAAAATTGGCAACGTTGGTCCATGGACGTTATGTTGAAGGAAAATGGGTAGTCGAGCCGTTGATCGATATTCCCTATGTTCATCGATTTGATGTGCTGCGGGTCGGTGAAATAAACTACTTAGTTGTTTGTACCCTGGCAACCACCAAAGAAGACCGTGATGACTGGTCGAATCCGGGTAAAATCCTGGTCAGTATTTTACCTGATGATCTGAGTCAACCGATCGAACCGAAATCAATCAAAGACGGATGTACCCGCAATCACGGTTATTATCGCGGTTACTATCAAGGTCATCAAGCATCGTATGTTACATGTGATGAAGGAGTCTTTGTAGCTGTTCCACCGCAATCACCTGAAGAGAAGTGGCAAGTGGATCAGATCCTAGATCGTCGTGTCAGCGATATCGCGGTATTTGATATCGATCAAGACGGTGAAGATGAATTGATCACGATCGAGCCTTTTCACGGAAATGGTTTCAATATCAACAAGAAAATCAACGGCGAATATAAAGTCGTTTATTCGTATCCTCATCCAATCGATTTCGCGCATGTCGTATGGGCTGGTATCTTAGCAGGTGAGCCGACGATCTTGGGGGGTGTACGTCGTATTGATCAAGAATTGTTTAGGATCAATTGTACTTCGAAGAGTCCCCTGACCTTTAAAGAAACGATCATTGAGAAGGGTGGCGGACCCAGTAATATATGTGTCATCCATCGAGCGAAGGACGATCTTATTTTA
>JGI24146J20443_1000248_pt1 | contig 50004 bp, 43 predicted proteins | sample BarGraIncub1131A_FD_20443 | JGI IMG/M metagenome (IMG submission 20443) | reverse complement strand
CCCGCCGCTCTCAGCCGATCGAGTTTTCAAAGATTCTGTTGATCATAGTTTCTTCTTTCGGATTATTATTGTTCATCACGACCGTACGTATTTATTCATTGAAAGAAGAGTTGTTTTCAATCAAAGATATTTCTTCGGCGTTAAGTAAGTCATTTTCTCTATTATTTTTTATGGATACATCTTTTATCGATACCTCTAATCGCTTGATCCGGGTTTTGGCAGATTCAACGATCATACTTCAATGGACAATGATCGTACTGTCGTTGATCTTCTTATTTACTCCATTGATCGTTCACCCAATCATGACAGCACGTGATCATCAAAAGGTTCGAGATTATTTAAAACGTTTTTCATCCAATCCGATCGATTATGTCATCGTCGAAAAAGACAAACGTTATTTCTTTGCCAAAGAAACCGAAGGAGTTATTGGTTATGTGGTAGCGGCAATGACAGCTGTTGTCGCCGGTGAGCCGGTCTGCGCCAAAGAAAATGCGCTCCAAGTATTAATAGAATTTAAAAACTTCTGCAAAGAAAACGACCTGGATATTTGTTTTGTTCAAACATCCGATCGTTTGTTGGATGAATTTAAACAGTTGCACATGGGAATCGCCAAATACGGAGAAGAAGCGATGTTCGAACTGAACACGTATACAATGGCAGGAAATAAAGCTCAAAAAGTGAGATATGCGTTCAATAGGGCCACCCGCGAGGGAGTAACTGTTCGTGAGTATAAGCCGCATTTACATCATGACTCTTCGATTGAAGAAGACATTCGAACGATCTCCAGGTTATGGTTAAAAAGTAAAAAGAGTTCCGAACTATCCTTTACNTTAGGAAGCGTCGGACTTGAAGAACCGCTCGATAAACGTTATTTCTTAGCTTATGATATCGATGATCATTGCGTCGGTTTCGTCGTATTCACTCCCTTTTCGAATCAAATGGGTTATCATGCTGATGTTACACGTCGCATCGATACCGCTCCGCAAGGGACAATGGAAAAGATCATCATCAGTGCATTCGAACAATTCAAAAGCGAAGGAGTTCAGTGGGGCAGCCTTGGACTGGCTCCCCTTGCTAACTTAACTGAGAATGATCAATCTACCACTGCAACGGAAAGAGTCTTGGATCTTGTCTATGAAAAAATGAATTCTTTCTATGGGTTTAAATCTCTCTACCATTATAAAAAAGGATATAATCCCACTCATTGGATCACAAGATATCTTATCTACAGTCCGGCCAATTTTACACCTAAAATAGCCTATTCACTTCTAAAAGCACAAAACCCAAAAGGTGTCAGCGATTATCTACTTACCCAATTAAAAAACAGATTCTCGAAAGACTGACAGAATTAATAGTACTGGGTTGTTTGGATTGATGTTTTGTGTTATCAGCAGTTCACTGTAATCGAATTCTGATGTATTGGCCTACTCTTTGCGTGGTATAGTATTTCTATAGGTGAACTTATGCAACTTCAATGGTACTATCTCGCATCCGTATTTCTGATATTTCTTATCATGCTTACATTCAAATCAGCCACTCAGCAGAGCCGATATCGATTCCTTCTTTTCCTAGCCTTCATAAATGCGATCGCGTATATTGTCAACTGGTGGTTCTTTTATATCCGCGGGGATAGTATTCTGACTTTGCTACCGCTGCAATTATGCAACATAGCCGTTTTTCTGATTCCGCTGGCCCTCATCACCAAGAAAACGATTCTTATGGATTTCGTGTTCTATATCTGCGGATTGGGTGGTTTGGCTGCAATCATCGCTGTCAGCACTGATTACTCGGATACTTATTCGATGATGACTTTTTCATTCTATGTTTTCCATTTCTCGGTATTTTTGATTCCGTTGTTACACTCGATCTGGGGATTCCATGAACTGATACCGAGTGTGAAAAGTGCCTTGCGATTGTCCATCTTGGTACTTGCTATTTCCGGTGTTTTGCATCTGCTTAATTTATTTATAAATTCCTATTATCAGATCCCGGCCAATTATTTCTTCACAATCAGAAATCTATCCGCTCCGATCAATCCTGCGTTCGCTCTGTTTGCGAAGTGGATTCCTTATGACTATTTCTTCTTACTGTTTGCGCTTCCCGTATTGTATCTGTATATGAGCATCATTTATGTGATTGGAAAATTAATGATGGTGAAGAAAAAACTAACTGCACAGAAACTCAGTTAGCCTAAGATATACACTCATGATGTAATCAAGCTGATTCGAAATTGATCAGCTTTTTTAGTATACAATTCGACTATTTTTTGATCTCGATGGAAATTTCTTTGGCTATCACTTCACCGCACAAGCCTAATGTCGATGTAATGTCGAAAATCTTATATTTCTCTTTCTTTAAAAAATCTTTCAAAGCTCCGATATTATCCATCTTTTGCGCCGGATAACCGTATTCCAATGATTCATTGATCACTTCTTTATTTGCAGCGATGAAATAATCAATGTTGAACTGCGAGATTTCATAGAGTAAGTTGCTTAAAATGACATCTTCAAATCGATGTGATAATACCCCTATGAATGTAATCTCGATATGATTTTTTCCATCCGCTGATTTCGTTAAGATACGCAGCGTTCTGTTGATGATGTCTACCTGATATGAAAGTACCTGATTATTTTCGATATTCGGATATTGTTCGACGATATGTTCGCTCATATTGTTACCTCTTTATGACTCAATTATACCATAGAGTTGAATTCTGAATCCTGCTTCGCTCAAAACTCATTAAAAAAACAAGCTTTTGTTCGAAAAACTGCTTGATCGGTGATTATTCGGCCAATGCTTTGATTTCTTTGTACTTTTCCAGATCCGTGAATAATTCTTGCGTATAGGGATTACGTTTTGTCTTCATGATCTTGTAGATCATATAAACAAATACAGCCGCATTGATTCCCAGTGCAAAAGCAGCTAAGATCGAATAAATGGTTGGATTATAGGTAGAATGTACCATGAATATCCCCTGATCTTGGAAAGCAGGGAATGTTTGAGCAAACATACACCAGATCGCCAACGTTTGAGCACGGTGTTGCAGCCAAGCACCTTTACCGATCGTAAATGCACAAAGTGTCGGTGCCAATAGTAGCGCAACTCCTGCGTACCAAGCATGTGAAGGAATGCAGTTATAGGTGTATACAAAGTTCCAGATATCATAACCGATGATCCAGAACCACAGCATATCCGGCCATAACATATCTTTACTCTTGTCATTTTTGATTTGTTTACGGATAACGATCCCAAACCATCCTGTGATCGCAATGATGTTCAGTATTCCGGCGATCGCATTCATGTAATTCCAAGGTCCGCCGAAGACTCCGATGACTTCACCTTCGATCGCACCTGAATGAACCATCCAATAGGTGAAGCCTACTTGGAAATCACGGGCGACCGCTTCCAATATATTCACAGCTAAAATCAACGGTGGAAAACACAGTGCGATCTTATTACTCGATAGTTTCCAAAAGACTTCCCCGGTCTTCTTATCTTTTTTCTCATAGTGACGTATCGCCCAGAATCCGATACTTCCGGCTGTCGCAGAATAAACTTTCGCTAAATGAAACCAATCTGTGTAGATTTGACCGCGCATCGCAGTCATCCACAGAATCGTCAAACCGACCGGCAAAATTACAAAGCTGACAAATCCGGTTATTTTCGATCTTCTGGCAACTTCGTTGAACATAAACAATAACAAAAATACAACCAGCAACATAACAACTGCCAAGTAAACCGATGACCCCTCTGTTGTGTTAAAAGTAAACATTTCTTCTCCCTTTTCGGCTGATGATTGTTAAAGCCGATTGTTATGTATTAAATGCCAAGCGCCAAAATCATAACCCCGCAAATCGTTATCGCTAAACCGGCCAGCGTATGAGAATGCTTTTCCAAACTTTTTAATCTGAAGGCATTGATACCTTTCAATCCCACCCAAGTTGCTAAAAGCATCGTTGTTAATGTACATATCGAGAATGTCCCAAGAACTGCTATAAATGCATAGGTGTTATGTGAAGATGCCGGATACATAAGTAACGGTATCAGTGGTTCACATGGACCTAACACAAACAGGATAAACAATCCCCACAGTGTATTGATATTGGTTTTCGGTGATGCTTCGTGATGAACATCGACCGATTCGATCGACCGGTGATGATGCTCTAAAGTTATCCCATCGACTAGATGCGTATGCGGACGATTCATGTAGGTATTTCGGATCGCCCATAATGTATAAATAAGTCCGAATCCAATCATGAAATAGGTTGCCAGTGTACCTCTCAGACTCTCGATGTCGACAAGATAGGCGAGACTTTGACTAAGACCGATTCCGACAAAACCAAGTACGGCTGAACTTAGGACGTGCCCGATACCACAAACAAACACGATCATCAACGTTTTCTTCATTGTCCAAGCGTTCGCTTTTGAGAGAACAATAAACGGAACATAGTGATCGATGCCGATGAGTGTGTGGACTGTTCCGATGAAAATCGCAGTCGTGATCAAATAATTCAACTCATTCATGGGGCATCCCTTTCTTTATTTTGTGGGTCAATTCTCGGCAATGACGATTTCTTTGATCATAAATTCCTTGCCGCTCAGTAGCTCCCAGTTTCTTGTATGACAATCCGGACATACCCCTTCATTCTCTACGATTTTGAATACCTGATCGCATTCACGACATAAACCGGTTGCTGTTATGATCTCGATACGAAGTTTTGTTTTTTCCAAAAAAGTTCCATCAATGGCAGCCGGAAAACACTCTTCGATATAGCGTGGAATCATCGAAGAAATTTCTCCGATCTGCAAGACGATGGTATCCACTTCAGTGATATGGTTATCTAAGGCAATTTGTTCAACTGCTTTGACGACCTCAAAAACAACGCTCAGTTCATGCAATGGCAGTCCCTTCTTTCATCTTTAGTCTTTGGCAAAAATATTCTTGATATTCTTATAAACGATCTTAACTTCTCGAAGTAATGCTGTCTTGACAACTAACGGTTTAACATCTTCAAACGAAGCTCCGCCGGAATTATAGGTTCTGACTAGTGTTATCGCATCAAATTTACATTTGGTCGTACATTGTCCGCAACCGACGCATTTGTATTCGTCGATTACTGTAGCACCACAGCCTAAACAGCGTTCAGTTTCTTTTTTGATCTGATCTTCTGAAAATGTCATACGCGCATCGTTGAATGGATCATTGACGAAAGCCGTTTTACGTTGCGGAGCACTTTGTCTTGGTATACGGTCATATCCGGCCAGATCCAAGTTGTCTTTATCGATCGCATGATAAATTCTTCTGTCGCGTCCGTTTACCAAACTCTGTCCGGGTTGAACATAGCGGTGAATCGAAATAGCTCCCTGTTTACCGGCTGCGATGGCATCGATCGCAAAGCGCGGACCGGTATAGCAATCTCCGCCGGTAAATACATCCGGTTGATTCGATTGATACGTAAACGAATCCGCTTTAAGTGTTTTGTTGGGATTGAATTCAACAGTTGTTTCAGTCAACAGATTTCCCCAATCAATTGATTGACCGACGGAAACCAATACATAATCAGCTGCTGCGATGATCGTATCATTTTCATCGTAGGATGGACTGAATCTGCCGTTTGCATCAAATACCGAAACACATTTCTTGAATTCAACACCGGTCACTTTTCCGTTTTCAACAATGATACGTTTAGGACCCCATGAATTATTGATCACAATATTCTCTTCGAGGGCTTCTTCTATTTCTTCCGGAAGAGCTGGCATCTGAGCACGATTTTCCAGACAATACATATCAACTTTACCTGCTTCTACACGAATCGCGGTTCGGGCGACATCGATCGCAACATTACCACCGCCGATGACCACTACGTTCCCTGAAAGCTTTTGCGCTTGGCCCAAATTGACTTCACGCATAAAGTCCACGCCGGTCAATACATGATCATTGTCTTCGCCTTCGATGCCGATGATTCTGCCTTTTTGAGCTCCGATTGCAACATAGAATGCGCGATAATCTTGTTTTCTCAATTCATCGAACGTTACAACTTTACCGACTTCTACTCCGGTTTTGAATTCAACTCCCAATTCTCTTAGAATATCGATTTCCGAATTGATGACTTCTTTCTCTAACCGATAATTCGGGATGCCTAATGTCAACATTCCACCCAGTACTTTCTGTTTCTCAAAGACGGTGACTTTATAGCCGTCGATCGCTAAAAAGTAAGCACATGATAAGCCGGCCGGACCGGCTCCGACAACAGCAATCTTCTTTCCGTAACTGTGTCTCAGTCTTGGTATATAACGATGTTTCTCGTTCATATCCTGATCAGCAATAAACTTTTTGATCTCATCGATCGCGACTGCTTTATCGATCCCGCAGCGAGTACATTCCGTTTCGCACTTATGCGGACAGATACGACCGCAGACAGCCGGGAATGGATTTTCGTGTTTGATCAATTCAAGCGCTTCTTTATATTTCCCTTGTGAAGCTAATTTAACGTAACCTTGAACGGCGATATGCGCCGGACATTCGGTCTTACAAGGGCTTGTTCCGCTGTCGACCACATCTTGACGATTCGTACGATAATCCGTATTAAACTTTTCGGGGCCCCATTTCGTATCACGGGGATTTTCATTGATCTTGACCTTTACCGGATTGAGCTGATGCAGTTTTTGGCCCAATCGAGCCGCATTGGTCGGACAATTTTCAACACATTCACCGCAAGCAACACATTTTTCAGCGTCCACATGAGCGACATAATTGGATCTGACCATATCACTGTTGTTGTACATTTGAGCGATGCGCATAGCATAACAAGAACATCCGCAACAATTACAGATTGCATGCGTTTTACCGGTTCCGTCAAAGTTCGGGATCTGATGCATCAGTCCATTATCTTCAGCTCGTTTAATGATCGCATAGGCTTCTTCACGAGTGATCTCACGACCCCGTTTGGTACGGATATAATATTCAGCCGCATGATCCAACTGAATACACATATCTTCTTTTAAATGACCGCAACCTTCACCCATAGCTTCACGGGAAGTCCGGCATGAACAATCCGATACCGAAAAGATATGAGCTTCATCGAGATATTTAGATATTTCTTCATAAGATGCTTTACGGGTTTCCCCTTGGATCGCTTGTTCAACCGGAATAACGCGCATAACGCCCACTCCGACCGGGAACTTTCCGACGCTCATCGGACCCACGACTCTTCCATATTCTTCAAAAGCACGCGCAATCTGAGGGAATTTTTTGACGTTGTCTTTATTATTGACCATCATTTCCATGATTCCCGGAACCCATGTATCATACCAATACTTATCTACGCCTTCTTTTTTATTGACGAAACACACACCGGCCAGGGAAAGTTCCCAAGCAAGTTTTTCCGTCAATTCAACTGATTTATTACAAAGTACAGCTAGTTCGGCAGCACTTTTAGGTTTTCTGAAATCCATGCATAAGGCAACTTCCGCCATTTCCTCAGTAACGACCGGTTCCATGATGTAATAGCGCGGATCGCTGGCAGATATCATTGATTTTGAACCCATCTTCTTATTGCTTACTTTATTGACGAATTCCAATAACTTCTGGTTGACTGCTGTTTCGCTCATTGGGTTGTACCTTTCCAGTTCTTGACTTCACTTCGTAACCAGTCTGCGAACTCATCAATTCCCTCACCTGTTCGGGCTGAGATCGGAATGATTTTGATTTTCGGATTTAATCTCAGTACACGTTCTTTACAGATTTCCATATCGAAATCGAAAACTGACAATACATCGATCTTATTGATCAGCAGGACATCGCAAATCGTAAACATCAAAGGATATTTCAACGGTTTATCATCACCTTCGGGAACACTTAGTATCATTGCGTTCTTACTGGATCCGGTATCGAATTCAGCTGGGCAAACCAAATTACCGACATTTTCCAAGATGATCAAATCCAATTCATTGACGCCTAATCCTTCCAATCCTTGTTTCGTCATATCCGCATCCAAGTGACACATACCGCCGGTATGCAATTGAATGACTTTGGCGCCGGTTTTCGAAATCGTTTTAGCATCTACATCTGAGTCGATATCCGCTTCCATGACTCCGATCCTGAGCTCATTCTTCAATTGATTGATCGTTTGCGTCAATGTTGTTGTTTTTCCTGAACCCGGTGAAGACATTAAATTGAGCAGAAAAACCTCTTCTTTCTTCAAAGTCTCACGTAAAAGATCCGCTTGCTTGTTATTATTCGCAAATACGCTTTGTTTGATTTCCAGTATTTTGAATTCTGTCATAATTTTCCCTTTCAACGAGTGTATTCAGTCTTTGTGATAACAATAACATAACAGTTGTTATGTTTCAAGACACATTCGAAGAATTGCGTTATAATAAGATTGTCCATCAAATGGTAGCTGAAAAATTGACTGAACTAGATCGAAGAAAAGAGAACCATGAACATTGAACCTATAAACAAAAGTAAACAACATATACTCGAATCAGCGATGAGTGTATTCGCAATCAAAGGATTTGAAGATGCGAGTATGCGAGAGATCGCTGCAGAGGCAGGGTTAACGACCGGAGCGATCTATCACCACTATAAAAATAAAGATGATCTTTTTTATGACGCCGTCAAAGAAGCTGCTTACTTCGTCCACAAATTATCAGAAAAAAACGAAGAAAGTAAATTGAAAAGTAACGATGAGATCCTAGCTGAGATCAGCAGTCGCGTCATGGAGCGCATGTCAAAAGAGATCGAACAGCGTTTGTTAATCTTGTTGGCAGCGTATGCGATTTCCAAAGGCGGACGTATCAAAGAAAAATACAAACAAGATTATACCGAGATCATTCAAAAAGTGGCCGAGATGTACTTCTATGCGTTCGGTATCGAAAATATCGACTATCAGCGAAGTCTGGCAGCGATTTTAGTCGCTGCACTGGACGGTATAGCTATCCAATATTCATTGGGTGTCTTGAAACTCGATGATCAGAAATTTAAAGATACATTCATTACTTTCTTTGCGGAAAGCATTCCGGTATTTTTACGCTCACATAGTAAATAAAAGTGAACTGAACATAAAAAAATCGATCTCCCCGTTTGAGAAAATCGATTATTTTTTACTGGTGCACCAGACGGGACTTGAACCCGTACGGTTAAACCACACGCTTCTGAGACGTGCGCGTATGCCAATTCCGCCACTGGTGCATGACTTGCTTTTCAATTATAACAAATTTCTCCGTAATTTCCACCCCCTTTCGAAAAAAAGGCGGATTACCGCCTGAAACTTAAATATGCAGATCCCGTCTTGGAAATCGAATAAACGCCATGGCTAATCCAACACCTATCCATAACAGACTAAGTCCGAGATAGAGAGGTTCCAATGTGTTGTTTTTAATGATCAAATCATTCGGGAAATATTTAAAGAGAATAAACGGCCGAGCCCAACCGCTACCTTCAAACAGATCCATCATGACTGCTCCGATATAACTGACTCCCATCACTGAGATCATGATCATCGAAGCTCTGCGATTATCTTTCATCAAGCCGGATAATCCGAATGAGAAGCAATAGAACGCCAACATCAACAGTGTCATCGATCCGAACATCAATCCCAATTCTGCGGAGATGTTTTCATTAGGTGCTATTTTAGCGATAAACAAGATGGACACAATGTAATCGATGAAAACAAACGCCAATACATATACGATTCCGGCTAAGAGTTTTTGACCCAATACCCAAGACCGAGTCACCGGTTTGACCATTAAGAATTCAGCCGTTTTATCGCGTTCTTCTTTGGCTAATATTCCGGCTCCGAGAATGATCGCATAGACTGCCCCCATGATCACTAGATAGAAATGCAACATCCCATAGAAACCACTGAGTGAGGTCACTTCAAGATTCGCCATTCCGAACATTGCCAAAAAGGCTTTGGGAAGTTTATCGAGAACTCCGGTGATCGATGAATCGGTCGCTCCGTAGAGAGCGGTAAATTTTCCCATTCCTCCGCCGACCATCGCAACAATACCGATTGACCAAAATAAGAGACTCTTCCAATACATTTTCATTTCATGCAGAAACAGGTTCATAGTTTCCTCCTACACCGCATGGATGTCTTTTTTGACATAATAGACAAACCCAACTATAAGCATCCCCACGATCAATACGACTGACCAAATCAGAAACACGGAGTCGAATGATTTCGTTGCGATGATCGAGTATTTTTCAAAGAATTGAAACGGAGAAAAATAGCGGATCCATTTATCGTCGAAGATTCCTTTAAGCATGTTGACAACATAGAATCCGAATACGATACCAAGTGAAACCGGAGCCACCGACCGAAGTTTACGGAAAGTCACTCCCAACAAGATTCCCATCGCCGCAAAAACCAATTGTAACAGAAACGTACTCAAGCAAACCATCAGAAGTGCAGTAACGGAAAATGGTTCTTTTGTGACTGCACTGACGGCATAGAGAGATGTGAGTGTTATGGAAAGATTGGTAATGACCAATATAACCAAAACAGCAGAACTTTTAGCGGCTAAGATCGTCCAGCGCGAGATCGGTTTGGTAACCAAGAATTCCGAAGTACGCGTACGCAGCTCACGTCCCGATGTGCCCAGCGCTAACATCATCGCCTGCATCGCTGCAAGCAGTTCGATGTAGATCAAGACAAACGAGTAGAAGCCGATTGCCGAAAAGAACTGATTGATATCCATTCCGAGTGCCTTTAACAATTCCGGCGGATAGTTTTTAAGGACCTTGATAATTCCTTGGGAATTGTCTGAATAAGCAGGAAATGCCATCATGAAGAAATAGACTGTCAAACACATCGCTAAGATCCAAATGATCGTACTCTTGATATTACTTTTTAATTCGAAACGAAAGATGTTCATCGGATCACTCCTTCTCGTAATAATGCATGAAGATTTCTTCCAAATCAGGTTCCGACATACTGATGCGTGTCAGATTCAACTGTGAGAGTTGGTGTAAGAGCTCATTGATATTACCGTTATAGAGGAAGGAAACCTGTCCGTCGACCACTTTATAGTTATTCATGTTCGAATTGCGGAAACTATCCGGCAATATCTGAGGGGTTTCCAACATCACTTTCAAATATAAGCTTTCTTTCAACGAAGACATCGTATCGATGCGTATGATCTTTCCTTCTTTGATGATCGCAACGCGATCACACAGTTTTTGAACTTCACTGAGAATATGAGAAGAGAACAATACGGTCGCACCGCGTTCGTTTTCCTCTTTCAGGATATCAAAGAATGTCTGTTGCATAAGCGGATCAAGTCCACCGGTAGGTTCATCCAAAATAATAAGTTTCGGTGAATGAAGCAATCCCTGAACGATCCCTACTTTTTTCTTATTACCGTAAGAAAGATCATCGATCTTCTTGTTTAGATCAAGATCCATNCGTTTTGCCAATTCAATGATTTTGGCACGGCAGTCTTTGCGATAAAAAGAGGCCGAATACGACAGCAGATCTTTTACTTTCATGTTGTCATAATAAAATACTTCCGATGGCAAATAGCCGATCTCTTCATGGATCTTTCGATAGTCTTTCTGACAATCCAATCCAAATATCGTTGAACTGCCGGAAGTCGGTTTGATCAGTGATAATAACAAACGAATGGTGGTTGATTTACCGGCACCGTTAGGTCCGATAAAGCCAAAGATCTCACCTTCTTGAATATCCAGATCGACCGATACAATGCCACGAGCTTTACCATAATATTTAGTCAGTTGTTTTGTTTCAATGATACCCATAGAAACCTCCCGATATCTAATTCCTAGATTTATTATAGGCTTTTGATAGTCCTTGCACAAGTTAAGAAGATATAAATATTGTCCTTCACTTTGCAATCAGATAGTACTTTTATATCTGTCATCAAAACAAAGAACATCAATCTGAATTATTATTCTTCACATTTTTGATTAAGGAGGAGACAGTAAAAGTAATGAGTAATCCAACATAATTACTTGCACTTTTTACTTATAAAAACCATTAACAAAATTTATATCATTTAGTCTGTTTTGAATATTTTTATTCCAGACTTCTCTACTCAAAAGTGATGTCAGATCTTTGCCAAATGAATCTTGAATTTCTTCTCTGGTAAACACAAATGTTGCCCCGGAGAATTCATATGTGACTTGCTTAAGATTATCGATCAATACCATAGCTGCCACTGAACTATATATTAAGTCCCTATGAACTTTGTCTTCGCCGATATTCCATACTGTATCAAGATAATTAACGGTTAAAAAGCACTTTTCGGAATTAGCTTTGAATTTCATTGTAACGGTATATAGTGGCAAGTGATAGAATAGATTTGCATAATTGACACTGTCGCCCATATAAGCACTTTTATAATCCAAAACACTTTCTACATCATGCGTGAGAGAATCGTTTTGATTGGAATCATATTGCTGTTGTTTTGCATTGTTATGCGGAATTATTACAAATTGCACAGTACAAAATGCCAAGAAACCAAATATAAGCAATGCAACTACAATTTTATTTTTATTGTTCATTATCATCTCTCTTTTCATTCTTCACTAAAATGTGAGGAAAGCTACCTACAGCAACAGGAAATAATATAGTAGTAACAGGTATATAATATCTAGCCGCTATCATAGCAAATTCGTAAGGACCTGATATTTGCACAGGTCGTGCAAACCAAACGTTACTACCAAACATTATGGCGCTAATTGTTACCGTACAAACAACAAAGAAGATCAACCAAATGATCCAGACCATTGTTCGAATGGTCTTGTATCGATTTCCATTTATAAAAGCGATTTCATCCTGATTTTGTTTTCTGCTGCGCAAGTAAGAAACCCCTAAAGCAACCACAAAGAAGAATGTAATGGCTGAAAAAAGAGTATCTCTCAATATGATCATTGGTATAGAAAGAATCCAAAGTATGGTTGCATATAACAAAAGTGTTTGTCGACACTCTGTCCTAAAGCGGTTTATATATGTTAATCGATTCTCTTCAATAACAATATTATCGATCGACAATATGCTTTCTTTTGTCTTTGCTATTGCTTATCCTTCCGAATAACCCTGATTAACTGAATCTTGCTTTTTAGCAGATAGGTTGCTATAAATTTCATCCATAAAGTCCTGTACTTTGGCAGTATGTTGCTGATGCGCAAACAAATCATCCGTGTATTTTTTTAATTCATCCATTTGTTTTTCCTCCTTGCAATAATATAGTATTAATAATTCTCTGAGCGGTTAACCATTGATTAATGGATTTGCTTAATTCCTCTTCTCCAGCATTAGTAATATGATAGTATTTTCGCCTACCTCCCTGAGATTCTTCTCCCCAATAACTTCGAATTAACTTGTCTTTCTCAAGTCTTTTTAAACTTGTATAAAGTGATGGTTCTTTAAGTTCATATTCATTATCGCTTTTTTTAAATATCGACTTTATTATTTCGTAACCATAGTTATCACTGTCTAGCAAAACTTTTAATATAATAGTATCTATGTGACCCCTTATTAAGTCGCTACTAATATTGCCGATAGACATAGCAATCACCTTCCCTTGCAATTGCGTTGTATAGCATATTACAATGTATGTCAATGTAATATGCTATAAGTAGTATCAGTTTGAATTAAATGTTCTACTCTACTGAAATCATTAATCATTAGTATTGATATCTGCTTCTCAAAAGTAATATAAAATGGCGAAAAAGTTATGTTTAAACAGCTATTCCTTCAAAGCACTATTTCAAGGAAACCTATAAATCGAGTTTATAAATTGATATTTGACGAGGTCCGCGTGCTTATTTAGTAGCGTCCGGATGATCCAATTGAAACTGTCAGATTACCTATTCATCTGTAATGGCATCAGTGAAATACTTCAATGGGATCTGATTTGGCCCACAAATTATATCAATGCCAGCGTAAAATACCAATATTTTCAATAACCTTCACCTCATGGTTATTTTCATGGTATTAGTCTGATAGTTGATTATAGAGTAAATAAAAAGGGCAACTATTCTGCCCTTTAACTACTTATTTCCGAAAATGACTATCTGATCATAAACTTAATCGTATTCTCACTGTAAACGGAATAGAAATTATTTGTATTCACATAAGTCAGATCATCACCCGTCAATTTCGGTGTTGTAATAAGCGAAATCAAAATTCGGCTGGAACCCAGATCCATCAATGTGGTAGCTCCGGCGTATTCATTCGCTAAACTCAATTGACTGGAATTGATCGCTTTGAATTGAATGATCGTATCAAAGCTGGCACCGTTATGATAATACACACCGAAGGTATCTTTAGTGATATTCTCTAGTATTTCAATGCGATCGACGCTCTTACCCGGTATCGACATCGCCAACGTCAGTGCCGGCAGATAACATTCCGTCGTATTCGTAGCTGCGGCATATTCGCACGGTAGGATATGGTAACTGTATCCGTCACGAATATTCAGCTGTAGGGCTGTGAGCGTTGCGGTCAATGTTTCAACTTGAGTCGTTAATGCTGTGATTTTTGTTTCCAAGTCAGTGATCTTAACGTCATAATCACTCTTAGTCACGGAGTTGGCACTGCATGCGCTCAACAAGAGGACACTTAACAGTATAGCAGCAATTTTCTTCATGGTTCTCTCCTTATATCAAAGGTATTATATTACTATTTGAATGGTTTTTACAGTTCAAATCAAATTGTGTGAAATTGTTCATAGTTGAAACCTTATTTATCTCTGCTGATTTAAACGAAAATCGATCATTCTCTTTTTTATTTCCCCATTTTTGATCTGCTTCGCACTTCAAAAAAAGTCGCTTAACACAGCTCATTAGGTTTTAATATGATGTAGACAAATCCACCGCCCAGTTTAGTTGTTGCCAGCCATAACGCCAGATTGATATCCATGATCTTTCCAGCATCCAGTATCTGAATTGATGCCGTTGATTTATCTTCCGGATATTCAAGTGAAACAAGGGTCACCCAATGCCACGAATCCAATTCTTTTTCATCACCGCTGTGCAGATTCAAGAAAGCTACCGGGACATCCTGAACGAGTGCTTCGTCGATGAAATCGATGATCCGAGTGAGTGATACACGGTGATTCTTATCTTTCGTGATATTTTGAAAGTGATTTTCAACTTTCAGATCTACTTTTGCGGCATATTTCATCAATCCCGAATAAAACATCTTGGTGTTTGAAACACCTCTCAGTTGAGGAGTGACATATTTCCAGACTTCTTCCATCAGATTCTGACACAATACTTTATCTGTTCCGTAGGGAGTCGTATTCAGAAAACGACCTTGTGTTTGATAAAGCACCAGATTACTGGCTGCAGTTGGGCCGCAACCGGAAAGTTTCTTCCATTTTGAAGCATACCATTCTTGATCGCATCCATAATAAAACTGCTGATCTGTTTCGTCATACACTTTATATATATCTAATTGAGTGATTTTTCTTTTTATCATTTGTCGCTATTACCTCGAACTTCTTTTCTCCGGCAACTTTACTTGATGAGTTGCTTTATATACACTCATTGTATCAGAATCCGATTAACAACGCATCTTGCAAGCCTAACGACATCTTAACGACTAGAGAAAGTTCATATACTGCAGTAAGAATACCCAAGCGCATACGCTGACAATCGAAAACATCGTAGAAACAAGGACCAGTTGACTGGCAAGCTCACTGTCGCCATCCATGACCATGGCCATCGAATACGAAGAGACTGCTACCGGTGATGCAAACAGGACCATCAATGTTACCAACTCGATTCCTCTATATCCCAATAAAACTGCCAAACTTAGTATAATGCTTGGAGCAATGACCAATCGAGCCAATACTGCAACTGTGATGTGTTTTGTATTTTTGTGCAACTCTTGAAATTGGAAGGTCCCGCCTAATACCAGTAATGCCAAAGGTGTGGCTACGCCGGATAGATTGGCAATGACTTTATCCGCAAAAGTTGGCAATGTGATATGAAATGCCATCATCAATAATGCAAGTGCGGTTCCAATCATCATTGGATTACTTAACAGTTTTTTAACTGTATTGAAAAGATCGAACTTTCCGCCGCGATAATACTCAAGCACGATTACCGAGAAAATTGCTTGAAACGGAACAATAAAACTGATTATAATTGATGTTACACCGATATCCGAATATAAAGAAGAAACGATCGGTAACCCAAATAAGATAAAGTTACTTCGATACATGGCTTGGACCATGACTCCCTTTTTTCTCGGATCATCATCAACATATTTAACTGCCAGCATGGAAGCCAACATCACCGCCACCAATCCCGCCAACGCAAAGAGAATTAATTCTAAATTGAAGGATACCCGCAGATCGGTATGATAAATACTTTGGAACAGTACCAATGGTAAGAATAAAACGAAAACAAGTTTATTGATCTCGATAAACGCATCCCTGCCGATGACGTTGAATCGTTGGACCGCATAACCGATCAAGATCAAGCAGAAGATCGGTAATACCACATTCAAAGCCAGAATAATGCTCTCGATCATACTTAGCCCTGCCTTTTAGGTTAAATGATACAGTACTTTTTTTTACAATCAATCAGTTTTCGGAATCATGGATAAATGTTTCTGAATTTCTTCATAAAAAAACGGAAATCTAAAAGGAATTACCCGTTTTGCATGGTTTATTTAATTTGTTGCGCAATCAACAACATGCTTGGATACGCAAATGTCAAGAAATCCCGATACCCGCAATAATCTTCGTCGAAATAACAATTGTTCAGCCGCTTACAATTCCCATGACAGAGTTTGATAAACTCACAAGTTTCGCATTGACTTGTTGTTCTTTTCATCTCATGGATAAACACTTCATTGACTGCGCTTGATTGAATACTCTGAACTGAATCAATGTTTATGTTTCCGTTTCGATATTCATCCAATACATAAAAATCACACGGGTAGATGCTACCATCCGATTCAACAATATTCTGCACCCTGCAAAATCCAAGCATCCCGCACTGAGAAGGAGCGATACCCCTAAACATTGGAATCAAATCATCAAATAGTGTGACGCTCATGTATTCCTGTTTGTTGAAATCTAATAACCAATTCGAATAGAATTTTTTATAAAATGATGCAAACAGCTTGGGTTTTAATGAAAAAGCATCTTCTTCAAAGTCCATTTTAGGTAAACACGGTATCAGTTGAATATATCGGAAATTATTTTCTTTGTAAAACCGATAAAGTTTCTCTGGATGTTTCGCTAGAGAATTGCTTAGTACTGTCAAAATATTGAATTCGATATTATATTCTCGTAACTTAACAATCGTTTCCATTACGGTCTTAAACGTCGGTTGATACAGATGCCCCATACGAAAATAATCATGGTTTTCTTTATATCCGTCTAGTGAAATTCCAACTAAAAATTGGTGTTTTTTAAGAAATCCATACCATTCGTCGTCAAGCAATGTTCCGTTGGTTTGAATCGAATAACGGATAATCTGTTCCTTTGATTTCTGCTGATCGACAAATTCAAGGAATTTTCTAAAATAACCCAGTCCGGCAATTGTAGGTTCTCCCCCTTGAAATGCAAAAGTGACTTCACTCGCATCAGAAACTTGACAAGCTTTTTTAATCAACATTCGCATCGTTGAATCACTCATGATTCCGTTGGAGGCTTCTACACGATGTGAACTGACATCATGATAAAAACAGTACTTACATTCAAGATTACACAGTGAACTTGCGGGTTTGATCAGATAACTGTACTGTTTCATATTTACCTCGATATTCTTTCGAATATTTTAACATAATTGAATGAACTTCATTGTTCAAAATAAAAAAGATCGGAATTCCGATCTTTTCAGGGATAATTGGTGCACCAGACGGGACTTGAACCCGTACGATATAATCACACGCCCCTCAAACGTGCGCGTCTGCCATTCCGCCACTGGTGCTTTTGTTTTTGTTGGTGCGACCGACAGGAATCGAACCTGTGACCTAGCGCTTAGGAGGCGCTCGCTCTATCCAACTGAGCTACGACCGCGAAATTGGTCGGAACGACGCGATTTGAACGCGCGACCCCTACCACCCCAAGGTAGTGCACTACCAAGCTGTGCTACGTCCCGATTTGCTTTTATATTATACACTAGCAGAAATAATTTTAATAGACGTATAATTCAGAATCCTTACAGAAACTCTTTATAAAAATACACACTGAATGAGATTTGCACCAATACATTGACTGTGTTATCATTAGAACCATTAAAGGGGGTGAAAATGAGCAGAAACAGATAAAACCAATTAAAGCGCCCGGCTTACAGAGTGACGAGGAAAGAGGAGTATCGAAAGTATCGGCGGATGCCTCTTCGGCAAGTGACTGTCGTTAGATGAAGGACAAAATAATACAAATTCTTCATCTTGTCGCATTGAAAGGAAATAATCATCATGTGTGGAATTGTCGGAGTTGTCGGTAGCGATAATGCGACAGATGTTTTAATTGCGGGCCTTCGTAAGCTGGAATATCGCGGTTATGATTCTGTCGGGATTTCAGTTTTCAGTAAGGGTTTGATTACTACAATAAAGACTAAAGGAAGAATCGATGAGATTGAGAAGAAACTAAAAAATAATCCGATACCGTTAGTTCAAACGGGAATCGGACATACACGTTGGGCAACCCACGGGGAACCTTCGGATGTGAATTCGCATCCGCACGGCAGTGCCCGTATTTCGATCGTTCATAACGGAATCATTGAGAATTACATTCCGATCAAAGAACGAATGATTCGCAAAGGTTATACGTTTGATACTCAGACGGATACCGAAGCTTTGGCGAAATTACTAGATTATTATTATGTTCAGAAAAAAGCACCTTTGGAAGCCATCAAAAAAGTTTTGGAGAAGATCCGTGGTTCTTATGCAGTTGGCATGATCTTTGAGGGTCATCCGGATGAGATCTATGCGATTCGCAAAGACAGTCCGTTGATCATCGGTTTGGGTAACGGGATGAATTTCATCGCATCCGATGTGACAGCAATCCTGAAACATACTCGCCGATACATGTTGCTGGAAGAAACAGAGATCGCTATCATCCGTAAGGATTCGGTCGAGATCCTCGATCAGGATTTCGAACCGGTCAAACGTGAAGTCTTGGTTGCCGATTGGGATGAACAAACTGCCGAAAAAGGCGGTTTCCCGCATTTCATGTTAAAAGAGATCACTGAACAACCCAAAGCGTTGATCCAAACCATCTCACCGCGACTGATTGACGGTGATATCAATTTTGCCAATGAGGGTTTAGCCGATGAAGTACTCAAGAAAGTCGGAAGACTGATGCTGATTGCGTGCGGAACGGCCATGCATGCGTCGATGGTCGGAAAAGTTCTACTGGAGAAATTTGCCCGTATTCCGGTCGAAGTGGATATCGCTTCCGAATTCAGGTACCGCAACCCGGTCTTTATGCCCAACGATATGGTCGTGATCGTTTCACAATCCGGTGAAACAGCTGATTCACTGGCCGCGTTACGTTTAGCAAAAGCCAATCGCGTACCCGTCTTAGCGATCGTTAACGTCGTCGGATCTTCGATTGCCCGTGAAGCTGATTATGTTCTGTATACATGGGCCGGACTTGAGATCGCCGTCGCAAGCACAAAAGCTTATTATGTTCAGATGGCAATGTTTGTTCTGTTAGCGTTGAAGATGGCGAAACTGAGAGAAACGATGAGTAGTGAGAAAGTCGATGAAGTCATCGCGGATCTGTTGAAAATCCCGGAGATCGCCAAAAATATCCTTGATCAACAAGTAACCTGTAAATATTATGCGGCTAAACTTCAAAACAGCCGCAACCTGTTCTTTCTGGGTCGCGGAATCGATTATGCGCTCTCATTGGAAGGTTCACTGAAACTTAAAGAGATCTCTTATGTGCACAGCGAAGCTTACCCGGCGGGTGAACTCAAACACGGTACGATCTCCTTGATCACACCTGACTTTCCGGTCATCGCGATCGCAACGCAGGAACCACTCTATGAAAAGATGATCTCCAATATCAAAGAAGTCAAAGCACGAGGTGCCAATGTCTTGTTGTTCTGTAAGGAAAATGCTCCGTTTGCGGCCGATGTGGCCGATATGGTCTTTCCCTTACCTGAATTACGGGATGAACTCATGCCGTTGATCAGTATCATACCGATGCAGTTATTTGCCTATTATTCGGCTGTGTTACGTGGTTGTGATGTTGATAAACCGCGCAATCTAGCTAAATCGGTCACTGTTGAATAGAATCTCTGAAAGCACTTGAATTCAAGTGCTTTTTTCTACTGAGTGATGCATTATTCATTGTATAATAGAAGAAACATATCCTTGTCATCCATTCAAAGGAGCTCTCAAATGAAGCGTAGCGATGCTGTTAAAATCAACTTAGAAACCTATCAGCGGGTAGAATTGGTCATGATGAAGAACCGGCAGGAAGCCAGTATTTTCATGAATGTCGATCTTCATTGTGAAGATTTGACTGCCTATCTGAAAGAAAAAGAGATCACCCTATTCAGTTATTTTATCTATGCCTGTCTGAAAACAGTGGAATTGCATCCCGAACTGAATCGCTTTGTCATGGGAAATCATCTATACAGTCATAATGATCTGAGTCTATCAACTTTAGTTAAACAAGATAAAGGGACTGACGGGAATTCCGTCTTGGTCAAGTGGACATTTGATTCCGGTATGACGATCGACCAAGTTCAGACACAAGTGCAGAAATCTATTTTTTCCATTCGTGATCGTCAATCCGGAAACAGTGATAAATTTTTCGTTTGGATGAAATATTTCCCGACATTCTTACTGCGGGCGGTTATTGCGATCGGTCGAATTTTGGATAATTTCAACCTATTACCGGCAAGCATCATCCGCGATGAGCCGTTGCATACCGGTGCCGTTGTTGCGAATCTGGGAAGCATCGGTCTGCGTGCTCCGTTTCATCATCTTTATGATTGGGGCACTGCTTCCGTATTTATCGTGATGGGTAAAATGGATGATCATTCAAACATGCAAGTCACGTTCACGATCGATGAGCGCATCGCAGAAGGTGTGATCTTCGCTCGCGCGTTGACTACTTTCCAATCTTTGATGGAGAATCCCTATGAAAACTGAATCAATGGTTGAGTTGATACAAAAGACTGTCGAACGATACCCGGATGCCATTGCTTGTTCAATGGGCCGGCAGACATGGACGTATCGTCAACTGACAGAAGATATCCGTCTTTTCAGCGGTAAATTAACGGCTGCTGGAATCCGGCCTTTTCAAAAAGTCGCCGTTGCTCTTCCGAATATCTATCAAACAGTCGTGATCTTCTATGCGCTGAACCAATTGCACACAACGATCTGTATGATCCATCCAATGACCTCTCCCGTTCAGTTTGCGAGTCGAATGGGTGAAGTGAGTTGTGATACATGGATCACCTTAGATGCTTTGTATCCGCGTTTCAGCAGTGTCTCCGGAGAGTTTACATCACTGCTTTTAGAGGTATCCGATAGTTTACTCGGGATCAAAAAAACAATGCGCAAACTTAGTTCCGATAAAAAATACTTTCTCCTTCCGACTGTTATTAATCTCAGTAAGATGGATGGATCCGGTATTATTCCTGACTTGATTCCTTTTGAAAAAGACGAGTCTTCGCTTATCCTTTTCAGCAGCGGTACGACCGGTCGTAATAAAGCCATTGTATTGACCAACGAAAGCATGAACTCATTGACCCATCAAATGTCGTATTGCATCGATCCTGTCCCTTCTGTTGATTCGATGTTGTGTATATTACCGCTCTTCCATGGATTCGGATTAGGTGTCTGTCTCCATACCGTGTTGGCATTAGGCGGACGTGTCATTTTAGTTCCGCGTTTCTCAAAGAAGAACTTCACAAAAGCTGTATTAAACGGAAAACCGACTTATATTGCCGGCGTTCCCGAACTTTTCAGATATTTATTACTGGATAAACACTTCATCAACGGTGATCTCACTTTCTTAAAACAGGCTTTTTGCGGTGGTGACCGTGTCAGTGACGATTTGATCCGACACTTTAATAGGATTGCCAAGCGACAAAACAGTTCTGCTCAACTTCAAGTCGGCTATGGAAGCACGGAAACATTGACAGCCTGTTGTGTGATGCCGCATGATGTAGAAAAACCTGGAAGTATCGGACGACCGTTGAATGGAAATAAAATGATGATCTATGATAATGAACATGACTGTGAATCGACATTAGGCGAGATCGGCGAGATCTTGGTCAGCGGACCGACCCTGATGAAGGAGTATTATCGTGACCCCCTTTTGAGTCATGAAGTTCTCATTCAACATAACAGCCTGATCTATTGTCATACCCGTGATTACGGTTACTGTGATTCCGACGGTTATTTCTATTTTTCCTATCGCAATAACGGTTTACTGAAAGTAAACGGCTATTTCGTAAATCCGATCGAGATCGAGGATATCTTCTACCGCCATCCTAATGTATCGGAATGCCAAGTGATCTGCGATGACAACGGTAAATTGATCGCAATGATCTCGTTGAAATCACCTTACCGTCTCAAACAAACAAAAAAAGAGATCCTCGCTTCGCTGAATGTTCAGCTGGATCGATGGTCTCTTCCTAAATCAATCATATTAGTGAAACATTTGCCGAAAAACGAAGTAAATAAGATCGACGCGCGCGAAATCAGCCGTCAGATCAATTGTAGGCAAGTCCCTTTATTTCTTGCGGAATGGTCCCTTTAAATTTCAATCCGTTGGTGTCAAATGAGAAAACATCGATCGATAAGCCCGGAACTTTCCCCAATAATTCATTCATGGCAGAACCGAGATTCTTCGTGTAAGGATTCACCTGATTCGCCGGAACCGGAATACTTCCGATATAAGCAGAATCGATATTGGCTGTGAACTGATTGGCAGGATTCGAACTGAGTGTTCCTTTGATCAATACCGTTTTTCCTTTAAGTGTATTGATGAAAGTTTCATATTCTTTGGCTCCCGGATAAAGTTGATAGACGAGTGAGAGATCCGAACTGATGGTCGCCGAAGCTTCTACTTTATTATTATCAAGAAACTTGACTTGAATATTGGAAAGAACACCTGTATCTTTGGCTGCATGATTCAGAATAGCGGTCACTTCGGCACTGGTGAGCGTGACATCGACGCTGCGCACTCCGATCGCTTTGTAATGACCGGTGAATATATCTTCAATGCTGGCTCTGTCTTCGCTGAACGTGATTCCGCCTTTAGCTAAATAAGATTGAAAATCCGCATCCGTGTATTTGACTCCGGCAGATTTAGGACTGGAAATCAACGCAAAACCGATACCGATAAGAATAATAGGTAACAGTAATAAGGTCCATAAAATCGGGTGCTTTTTTTTCTTCTTGGTCGTGACAGCTTCAGACATTGCGTTTCCCTCCTTGGGATTTGGATACTGTGTGAAAAAGTTAAAACAAAAATCATAAACCGATCATCAATGTAGAAAATCCGCTTAACCTATCGTTTGATTATTCAATCGTTATAACTGCTTTTTGTTGTCTTTATTGTATCAAATAAGCAGTTCCACTACAATATGACACAAACAGATATCTTCGTAAGAAATGAACGAAAAACGCTTGTTTTGATCAAATCTGACTTATCTAAAGTAATTTGTGTCAACTATTATCTTGACCTGACGTAGCATGAACCGTATAATTTTGAAATGGGGTTTTACAGCTCAATCACTATAACTGCCTCATTATGAGGTTTTTGATTTCGACATAGAGAAAGACAGGTTATATTCATGAATAACAGATTTCCAAGCAGAGTCCTTCAAACAAGTTTTTCATCCCTCAAACATCGGAATTTCCGGCTCTTTTGGTTAGGCCAATGTGTTTCACTGATCGGTACTTGGATGCAGAATATCGGTCAATCCTGGTTAGTCCTGCAGTTGACGCACTCACCCTTGAAATTGAGTATTGTCACGATGATCCAATTCCTTCCGATGATGCTGTTTTCTTTATATGCGGGAACCCTGATCGATCGATTTTCTAAACGCAAGATCTTGATTTTTACGCAGACCAGCATGTTGTTATTGGCTACAGCCCTGGCAACCCTCACTTACTTTAATGTGGTTCAGTATTGGCATGTGTTGATTCTGGCTTTGCTGCTGGGAATCGTCAATACGATCGATATGCCTACCCGTCAGTCCTTCTTTGTTGAACTGGTCGGAAAAGAAGATCTCATGAATGCGATCGCCCTTAATTCAAGTATCTTCAATCTGGCGCGTATCATCGGACCTGCTATCGCGGGGATTCTGATCGGTCTAGTCGGTATCGCGATCTGTTTCTACCTGAATGCCTTAAGCTTTGTTGCTGTGATCATCGGTATCTGGATGATCAAAGTTCCGGCTCACGTTAAATCCGAACATCGTTTCGGTTCCATCAAAGAAATCAATTCCGATGTCGCCGAAGGATTACGTTATATCAACAGTAAACTGATCATCAAAGTACCTTTATTACTGCTTGCTCTGTTAAGTTTATTCGTAATGAATTACAATGTTTTACTGCCAATCTTCGCTGAAACCACCTTAGGTCAAGGCGCGACCGGTTATGGCTTTTTGATGGCAACCATGGGAGTCGGTTCATTTATCGGAGCGATGAGCCTGGCGATCAAGAGCCGTTCCGGACCGAGTTTGAAATATCTGGTCGGCGGTGCTCTCGGTGCCTCGTTATTCATGTCGATATTGGGATTACAAGCCAATTTCATCCTGTCTTCGATCATATTGTTTATTATCGGTCTCTGTTCGATCACCTTTACGGCACTAGTCAATTCGACCATTCAGTTAAATTCAGCCGATCATATGCGTGGCCGCGTAATGAGTGTTTATTCGCTGGTGTTTGGCGGAGTCGTTCCGATCGGCAGTCTGTTTGCCGGAACTGTCACTGAATACTTCGGTGCTCCGGGGTGCATGATCATCAGCGGCGTGATTGGAATCGTTGTGACTGCCTATGTTATCTATGTATTGAGAAAGCACAAGTCCGAAATCGATTCACCGATTCTTCAACCTTAGTCATAATTACAAAAAAAGCTGAATCCGTCGGATCCGGCTTTTTTATCTTTACTGTGGTTATTCCCTGATTTGTCCGTTACCGAAAATAATATATTTTACTGTTGTGAGTTCTTTTAAGCCCACCGGACCGCGCGCATGTAATTTTTGATTGCTGATTCCGATCTCTGCTCCGAAACCGAATTCCGCTCCGTCGGTAAAGCGTGTTGACGCATTCACGTAAACAGCTGCCGCATCGACTTCCTGCAGAAACTTCTGCGAGTGATCATAGCCGGAAGTAATAATGGCTTCCGAATGACCGGTACCGTACTGATTGATATGGGCGATGGCTTCATCGATATTACGAACAACTTTGACTGCCAAGATATAATCCAAATATTCCGTCGACCAGTCCTCTTCCGTAGCAGTCGTCACATCTGAAACGATTGCCTGAACCTTTTCGCAACCGCGAATCTCGACACCTTTATTGCGCAATATTTCAATCGCATGTGGCAAAAATCGTTCGGCAATTCGCTCGTCCACTAATAATGTTTCCGCTGCGTTACATACCGCTGGACGGCTGGTTTTCGCATTGACGATGATATTCTCGGCCATCTCAATGTCGGCATCTTCGCATACATAGACATGACAATTTCCGGTGCCAGTTTCGATGACCGGAACTGTTGCGTGTTGAACGACCGTTTGGATCAAGCCCGCTCCGCCGCGCGGGATCAAGACATCAATGTATTGATTGAGTTTCATCATCTCTAATGTCGTCTCACGATTTGTCGACTCGATCAACTCGACCGCTCCCTCGGGAATTCCACTTGACCTAAATGCTTCTTTCAACACACCGATAATGGCACTGTTTGAATGGATCGCTTCACTTCCACCTTTAAGAAGAACGGCATTCCCTGATTTCAGACAAAGTCCGGCAGCATCGACTGTCACGTTCGGACGCGCTTCATAGATGATTCCGATCACTCCGATCGGGACTCTCTTTTGACCGATCGTCAGCCCGTTGGGACGTTTCCACATCGACAGTACTTCACCGATCGGATCCGGCAGCGATATAAGTGTATAAAGACTATCCGCCATTTCTTTGATTCGTTTCGGCGTCAGCGTCAATCGATCGATCAATGCCTTATTGTTATTTTTGATTTGGTAGTTTTCTACATCTTTGCGATTGGCAGTTAAAATCAGTTCTTCATTTTCCAATAGAAGTTCGGCCATTTTCGCAAGGCCGTCATTCTTTACAGTTGAAGAAAGATTGGCCAATAAATAAGAAGCCGCTTTGACATTCTTCGCTTTTTCGATCAGTTCACTCATTCTTTTCTCTCCTTCTTTACGGACGCCACAAAATAAGTGCCGATATCTTCTCCTTCGATGATATCCAGTATTTTCTCCGGATGATTTCCGTTAGTCAAAACAACATTGACGCCGGCCGTCGTTGCGATCTTGGCAGCCGCTAATTTCGTCGCCATACCGCCTGTTCCGCGTTTGGTTCCTGCTCCGCCGGCTAATTTTTCGATATCCGGTGTCACTTTCTTGATCGTTGACAACAGATGCGCATCTTTACTGATATGCGGATCCGAGTCAAACATTCCATCGATATCAGACAAGATGATCAACAGATCGGCTTTCAATAACTTGGCGACGATCGCCGACAGTGTATCATTTTCACTGAACGTATTCATTAGTTTTTCTTTCAACTCAACAATTGAAACCGAGTCATTCTCATTAACAATCGGTATGATCCCTTTTTCAATTAACGTTTCAAAGGTATTCTCGACATTCTTGCGTGCTGATTCATCTCCCAATACATCGCGCGTCAACAAGATCTGCGCAACGATATGACCGTACTCAGAAAATGATTTTGAATAGATATGCATCAATTCGCACTGACCGACTGCGGCGACCGCTTGACGTTCGCGAATCGTTTTGGGACTTTCGGCAAGCTTCAACATCCCGGTCCCGACTCCGATGGCACCCGATGTGACCAGAACGACTTCTCTTCCTTGATTGACCAAATCCGAAAGGACACGAGCCAATTTGTCGATCCTGGAAAAATTCATGTTTCCGTTATCATAAGTAAGTGTGGAAGTACCTACTTTTACAACAATACGCTTTGTAATTTTTAGGGATTCCCTGGTATTTTTCATGGTTATTGGTTTCCTTTGCTTTATTGACAAGATTCAATTGATTTTCAATATTATACCTTAATCGCGANGGATTTGCCATCACCCAACGATAACCGTATTTATCTTTTTCTTGAACAGTGTTCAACTTAGCGGATCCGGTTAAAAAAACTCTGATTGCTCAGAGTATAGTTCTATTTGAGATGCGTATGACCCANCAATGAACGATCGATCTCGCGAGCAACGAGCTTTCCTTCTTGAATAGCCCAAACAACCAAACTTTGTCCCCTGCGAGCATCACCGGCAGCATAGACTTTNTCGATGTTGGTTTCAAACACTTCATAGATNGCATTGATGTTGGATCGATTATCACGTTGCAGTTTAAGTTCATCGGCGATCAGATCTTCAGTTCCGATAAAGCCCATTGCNAACAACACCAGATCGGCTTTCCATGTTTTCTCGCTATTGGGAACTTCCTGCAGTACGAAACGACCCTTGGCGTCTTTGTCCCAAACGACGTTAACGGTATTGACTTCACTCACTTCGCCTGATGTATTCCCGACGATCGTTTTGGCCGAGATCAAATAATTCCGCGGATCTTTACCGGTCAATGCGATTGCTTCTTCTTGTCCGTAATCGGTCTTTAACTTCTTCGGCCATTCCGGCCAAGGATTTGTTTTTTCACTGCGTTCGTAGGAAGGCTCCGGCATGATCTCAAACTGAAATACACTTTTACATCCTTGTCGGATCGATGTAGCAACACAATCTGTACCTGTATCTCCGCCGCCGAGAATGATCACATTCTTACCTTTGGCATTGATCGCGCTTTGCGCAGAATTGTCAGATGAAAGGAGATTTTTCGTTGTCGCTTTTAAGTAGTCAACCGCGAAGTAAACTCCGTTAAGCTCTTTACCTGTAACATCCAATCCGCGCGGTTTAGTGGCTCCGGTACATAATACGACAGCGTCATAATCGACCACCAAAGAACGAGCGGTAATGTCTTTACCGACTTCGGTATTTAACACAAACTTGATGCCGGATTGTTTCATCAACTCAACTCTGCGATCGATCACATGCTTGTCCAGTTTCATGTTGGGGATTCCATACATCAACAGACCGCCGATACGATCGCTGCGTTCGAACACCGTTACGTCATGACCAACCGCATTCAAATAATAAGCTGTTGAAAGGCCGGCCGGACCGGAACCGATCACGGCTGTTTTCTTGCCTGTAGAAACAGATGTATTGGGTTTTACCCAACCTTCGGCGTAGGCTTTTTCAATGATCTGATATTCGATACTGCTGATAGCGACCGGATCCATGATATAACCTTCTGTACATGACCCCTCGCAAGGAGCCGGGCACACACGGGCAGTGAATTCGGGAAACGGATTGGTGCGCGTCAGTCGCCTATAAGCTTCTTGCCATTGACCCTGATAGACCAAATCATTCCATTCGGGAATCAAATTGTGTAACGGACAGCCGGAAGCCATACCATTCAGCAGAACACCGCCATGACAATAGGGAATTCCGCAGTTCATGCAGCGGGCACCTTGGATCTTCAGTTCTTCATCTGCTTGCACAAGTCGGATTTCATTATAATCGTTGATCCGCTCGACAGGAGGACGTTTCTTTGGATCAATTCTTCCATAATCTAAAAAGCCGGTAACTTTACCCATGTTCGTTCTCCTTTCAGCTCAGCGCGAAGGCTGCCGGATCGAGCTGATCCTTTTTAGTAGCGGTGGGGTCTTTGAAACTTTCTTCAAAAGCGTTCATCAAAGCATCTTCACCGGTGTAACCGGCTTGATGAGCAGCTTCGATATTTTCCAACATTTTGCGATAATCACTTGGTATCACTTTGGTGAAACGTGTCACTGATTGCGTCCAATCTTGTAAGAGACGGGTTCCTTGCGGACTGCCCGTAGTAGCTACATGTTTTTCGATGATGGTTCGGATCGCATCGATTTCTGATGGTAGGGTAAGCGGCAGATATTCGACCATGGCCGGATTGCAATAGATTTCATCGAAATCCAATACATACGCGATTCCGCCGGACATTCCCGCCGCAAAATTACGACCGGTTTTCCCGATGACGATCACAGTGCCACCGGTCATGTATTCACAACCGTGATCTCCGACGCCTTCGACAACAGCCTGTATACCGCTGTTGCGAACACAGAAACGTTCCCCGGCAATGCCATTGATATAGGCTTCACCTTCAGTCGCTCCGTAAAAAGCAACGTTTCCGATCAGGATATTGTTTTCCGGTGCGTAGTCTGAGTTTTTAGGCGGATAGACAATAATCTTGCCGCCTGAGAGTCCTTTCCCGATATAGTCGTTGGCGTCACCTTCAAGTTCCAGTGACATCCCTTTGGGAATAAACGCTCCGAAACTTTGCCCGGCAGATCCGACAAAATTCAATCGTATCGTATCTTCAGGCAATCCCTTCTCACCGAATCGTTTACTGATCTCGCTTCCGATGATCGTTCCGACGACACGGTTAACATTGTTGATCTTGAGTTTNGCACGGATCGATTTCTGATTCTCGAGTGCCGGTTTACACATTCTCAACAGTTTTTTCATATCGAGTGATTCTTCGAGTGAATGATTTTGATCGATTTTATGGTATCTTCCGACACTGGAACCCGCATAGGGCTGATAGAGGATCTTCGAGAGATCAAGATGTGAGGCTTTCCAGTGTTTGACGTTTTCTTTGGATTTCAATCGATCGGTACGACCGACCATTTCTTCGATGGTTTTAAACCCTAATTTGGCCATGATCTCACGCATTTCCTGGGCAATAAAACGCATGAAATTCTCAATGTGCTCAGGTTGTCCCTTGAAATTCTTACGTAGCGACTCGTCTTGCGTAGCGATTCCGACCGGGCATGTATTGAGATTGCAGACACGCATCATGACACAGCCCATGGCGATCAGCGGAGTGGTTGCGAAACCGAATTCTTCAGCCCCTAACAGAGCTGCGATAACAACGTCACGACCGGTCAGTAATTTTCCGTCTGCTTCCAAGACAACACGATCGCGTAAGCGATTAAGAACGAGCGTTTGGTGCGTTTCAGCCAGTCCGAGTTCCCACGGTAAGCCGGTATTACGGATACTGGTGCGCGGTGATGCGCCGGTTCCGCCGTCATAGCCACTGATCAAAATGACATCAGCTTTACCTTTGGCGACACCGGCTGCGATCGTCCCAACACCAACTTCGGAAACCAACTTGACATTGATTCGAGCATCTCGGTTAGCGTTCTTCAAATCATTGATGAGTTCAGCCAGATCTTCGATGGAATAAATATCATGATGAGGCGGCGGAGAAATCAATTCGACACCCGGAATCGAATGACGAACTTTAGCGATGGAAGGATAAACCTTTTGGGCCGGAAGCTGTCCGCCCTCACCGGGTTTGGCTCCTTGGGCCATTTTGATTTGGATCTCTTTGGCGTTGACCAAATAATTACTGGTAACTCCGAAACGCCCCGAAGCTACTTGTTTGATGGCACTGTTCTTAGAATCACCGTTGGGTAATTTCTTGAAACGTTCAGAATCTTCGCCGCCTTCGCCGGTATTACTTTTACCGCCTAAACGGTTCATGGCGATCGCCAGACATTCATGCGCTTCTTTACTCAGTGAACCATAAGACATTGCTCCGGTCTTGAACTTTTTGACGATCGCATCGACCGGCTCCACTTCTTCGATCGGCAAGGTGTCTTCCGAACTGTAGTTAAAATCCAATAAGTTTCGCAATGTATAGATACTTTCTTCATTGATCTTCTTACTGAAGTCTTTGAATAATTGATAGTTACCTTCACGGCAGGCACGTTGCAGCAGATAGACGGATTCGGGATTATACATATGGATCTCGCCGTCATCTTTATTCTGGAAATAACCGCCGACCTCCAGTGTTGAGGTATACGGTGAATTGATCGCATACGCACTTTCGTGTCGTAATTGATTTTCCATCGCGATCTCTTCGATACCGATTCCTTCGATTCGAGAAGGTGTCATCGTGAAGTAACGATTGATCAATTCCCGTTTCAATCCGATCGCTTCAAAGATCTGTGCACCGTGATAACTGCGCATCGTTGAAATACCCATTTTCGAGAGTACTTTCATGACTCCTTTAACCGTTGCTTTAACGTAATTATTTTTTGCTTCATCATAACTCATCCCATTGACTAATCCCTTTAAGGAAAGGTCTTTGAGCGTCTCATAGGCTATATAAGGATTGATCGCGGTAACACCGTAACCGATCAGACAACAGAAATGATGGACTTCGCGCGGTTCGCCTGATTCCAGTACGATGCCGATGCTGGTTCGGATCTCTTTGCGGATCATATGATGATGAAGTCCGGCCGAGGCCAGTAAAGCCGGTATCGCTGCGTGACTTTCGTCAACCCCGCGATCACTTAAAACGATGATATTGGCACCTTCTTCAATGGCTTTGTCGGCTTCTCTGAACAATGCGTCAAGAGCCCGTTCCATGGACTTGAAACCCCCTTGAACTTTATATAAGATCGAGATCGTAACGGCATGAAACTGGTCATTATTCAACGACTTAATCAATTCAAGCTGTTCATTCGATAAGATCGGATGATCCATAAAAAGACTCGCGGTATGTTGATCATCGGGATCCATCAAATTACCGGAATTCCCCAACAACATACTCGAGGAAGTGATCAATTCTTCACGGATCCCGTCGATCGGCGGATTGGTGACCTGCGCGAAAAGTTGTTTAAAATAGAGATACAACATCTGCGGTTTCTCCGACAAAACGGCTAACGGAGAATCCATTCCCATTGAACCAAGCGGATCGATTCCTTTGGTGGCCATCGGAATCATGGTGGTATTGATATCTTCAAAGGTATAACCAAAGGCTTTTTGTTGAGCGATCAGATCTTCGCGTACCGGTGCTTCATTGTGATGTTCGAGCGGAAAATCATTGAGCTTAACAATGTGTGACTTTTTATAGTGTTCATACGGATGGATCGCAGCGACTTTCATCTTGATCTCTTCATCTGAAATGATTCGTTTTGAACAAGTATCGATCAGCAACATCTTACCCGGTTCAAGTCTACCCTTATATTTGACATTCTCGGGTTTGATATCGATGACACCGACTTCGGAAGACATGATGACTCGACCGTCATGAGTCACATAGTAACGGGAAGGACGAAGTCCGTTTCGATCCAAAACTCCGCCGATAACGACACCGTCGGTAAACGCCATCGCCGCCGGACCATCCCACGGTTCCATAATAAAATTATTGAACTCATAGAAATCCTTTTTCTTTTGCGACATCAATTTATTCTTTTCCCAAGGCTCGGGAATCATCATCATGACCGACTCAGGCAGTGATCTTCCGGTCAGATGCAAAAATTCGAGACTGTTATCGAACATCGCCGAATCACTTCCGGATTCATCCACGATCGGGAATATTTTCGAGATATCATCAAACAGCGGCGAAGAAATTCGTTTCTGACGTGCTTTCATCCAGTTGACGTTGCCGCGTATCGTGTTGATCTCACCATTATGAACGATGTAACGATTAGGATGAGCTCTTTCCCAACTGGGGAAGGTATTGGTGCTGAAACGTGAATGAACCATTCCCAACGCCGACACAAAATCCAGATCGGAAAGATCCAAATAGAAATCCCGCAATTGTTCGGACGTCAGCATTCCTTTATAGACAATGGTCTTAGAGGAAAGACTGGAAACATAAAAAGTTCCACCTTTATCTTCACACATCGGTACGATCACTTTTTCTGCCCGTTTGCGGATCAGATATAATTTACGTTCAAATTCCATTTCATCGCTGATATTCACATCTTTAGCGATGAACACTTGGATAAAACGAGGCATGACCGAGCGGGCTCCGTCACCGGGAACAGTCTTGTCGATCGGTACTTCACGCCAGCCCAATACTTGTTGTCCTTCTTCACGAACGATCTTCTCAAAAGCTTCGATCTGTGTTTTTCTGAATTCATCATATTTATGAGCGAAGATCATTCCGACACCGTAAAGACCCGGTTCGGGAAGATCGAATCCCAATACATTACACTCGCGTTTAAAAAATTCATGGGGAATCTGAATCAGTATTCCGGCACCGTCGCCGGTGTTCTCATCGGCACCTTTAGCACCGCGATGGCTCATATTTTCAAGAACGGTCAGTGCCTGATCAATGATATCATGTGATTTTTCACCATCGATCCGCACAACAAATCCCATTCCGCAGGCATCATGTTCATAAGCAGGATCATACAAACCTTGTTTTTCGGGTAAATCGATATGTCGCATGGGGGACCTCGCTGACTTCTTTCTTTTGTCTCTGATTTTATCACAGTTTTACATGATATGATTATGTTTTTCAATATTTTTCAGAAAATAATTTCATTCGATTTATTGAAATTGACCGATCCACATCATCGGACTGACCTCCTTGATAAAAAAACACTGTTTTTCTGTTATAGAAAATCAGCGTTTTCGGACAATCGAATATGGTTAACTGTTTTTGAAATTGCCCGTGTATAACCGACTGATTTCCATCAACGAACAATATTTATCTACCATTGATACGATCAGCGATTCTTTGTATCTTGGAATGCGAAGTGTCAATGGGAACATGTGTTTAAGAATTATATCTTTTTCGATCTTATTAAGATCAAAGTTAGCAATAGCGTTTTTCAGTGCTTCCGCCGGATGGCTGAAACCATGCATGCCGGTCGTTAATTTCGTGGTATGCCAGTCATAGAGGAAAAAATCATGAAGCAAACCTCCCCGCGCGGCCGAACGATAATCGAATCCCAAGTGACGGCAGATCGTATAGCTTCGATAAGAGACATACAGACTGTGTTCAAAACAACTGACATTACTGTGTTGGATGAATTGTTGCATCGATAAGACGATGTCGTTTTCCAATAGATCCGTTACGATCTTTTCAAACTCATTGAACGTATACTGCGCTTTTCTTGTTTCACGCTTTAGTTTGCGAAGTTCTGACATTTTTGATCTCCTCTCTGAGTTGATCAACACTCGTTTATTCTAAGCTTTATTCGACAATATTCGGTAGATCTCCAGTAAGTTCATATGGACGGCTTCTGATGGATCATAACGACCTACTTTAAATGCGAATTGAACTGCGAAACCGATACTCAATGCAATAATTACAGTTCCGATCCCGACCGGTCCGCCCAAGATGAATCCAAGGGTCAAGACACTCACTTCAATTGCGCCGCGAATCATCCAAACCGGTTTTTTGAGGTATTTCATGCAACCTTGCATCAGCATGTCACGCGGACCTGCACCCAGATTGACTCGCATATAGAGCAACGTCGCAAATCCCATTATCAGTATCCCGCCGGCCAGCATCACAAAACGGAACACATAGTCGGAAGGCGTCGAAATAACATTCAGTTTATCGATTATATCAATAAATAACCCGATGAAGATCATGTTCATGATCGTTGCGATTCCCGGTATCATCCCAAACAGGCAAGCAACTACAATGATAACTAATCCGACGATGATGGATACTTGGCCAAGACTCAGCGATGTATGGTTAACGATTCCGACATGGAAGACATCCCATGGGCTCATTCCTACTTTTGAATGAAGCATCAATAGTATAGCAATTGAGAATAAGACTAATCCTAGGCTTAATGATGGGATTTTTCGAATCAAATCAACGATCAGTTTTCTCTTTACATTCATGGCTTTATCAACTCCCCGGTGAAAATTCCTGGGTTTATTTTACCATAGTTCAGTAAAATAGAATACCCATCCCTGAGGTCAATCTTATTTTAGGAGGTTTTACACTGAAATGCAAGTTAAAACACGGGATATCGATTGTGGCGATACCCCGTGTTAACTAACGAATGAATGCAGATCAAAATCAAATCAACTGTCTTTTACTACTATTCCATGTCATCCATATGATTGCGTTTTTTTATTACACTGGCAAGATATGTCAATCCGATCAACAGGATGACAGATAAAATAATGTACAGCGGATTATTGAATGCCTGTTTAAACGTTGTTCCGAATAAGGCCAAACCAAGCATCATGACTAATTTCGCCGCTATCGTGGTTCTGATAAAACTGCCTCTGCTGAAGTCAGAAAGACCATAAGCAAGATTGATCGCAGAACTCGGTGTAAACGGAATGGCCGTTATAATAAACAATGTTGTAGAAGGTTTCTTCCCGACCCAAGCCATCGCTTTTTTAACATTTTTATGGTCCCCGAACCATTGTAACAGGAACTTTTTGAAGATCATCCGATAAAAGGTAAACATAACGATCGCACCTATCGTCGTACCGATATATGAATAGATAAAGCCCAACACCGGACCGTAAACACTGATGTTGAACGTGACGATCATCAACAGCGGTAAAGCCGGAATAATGGATTCCATGAACGCAAGTAAAATCGGAGCGAAAGGGCCGAACTCTTTAAATCCGTTAGCGATCGTAAACCAAAATTCAGCTGTGAAATATTTCGAAATCTCTTCATACCAACTCAACATATAGATCTCCTTAACTGTATTACCCACACTAATACAGTAATACAGTTGAGACGGCTTGTCAACTCGGATTACTTCATTAGGTTTAGATAGTAAGCCTGTGTGTTCCTATTATAGTATATTCTGCGTTTTTTTACTGACCCGATGCAGTTAGTTAAACTTAGATCGAAACAGAATAGATTAAAATGTTTATGGATTAGATGGGTTGGTTAAGCTTGGCGTTTTTTTTCACGGATCACATCATCCAAAAGTTGTACAGCCGATCGAACAATGTGTTCGCACTCTTTCACCTTCACACCATCGGAAGAGAAAAGTACCGGACGAGCTTTGTTGGATTCAAGCAGATCACGACACAATAATGAACCGTTGACCAATGTGAATCGTTTTCCCAGTTCGCGAACCAATTCATAGTGCTGATCTTTCGCTGTTTTATCGGTTGGATCATCATAACCGTAAATCATACCTGCTGCCATACAGATGCCGCTGAACGCTCCGCAAACTTCTCCCAACTTTCCAAATCCGCCGCCAAACGATGAAGATAGTTTAGCTGCCTGATTCGGATCAAGTTGAGTTTCTTCATTATAAGCTCCAAATGATGATTGTGCGCAATTAAATCCCTTATTATTCAAACTGACGGCTGCTTCAACATGTGAGTTCATTTGATTTATTGGGTAACGTTCTTCACTTTTACGTGGTCAACGAACCCTCTCCTGTTTATTTATAATTATGAATCATTCTGTTTCTGTGTCAATCACTGTTTAACATCTGTCTCAACACCGGAACCGCTTTACGCAATGCTTCCGCCGTCTTGATTTCGATAACGATTCGTGGGTCGTTGATTTTAATAAAATTGATTTCATTCATTATATCGATCTCACCTTCTCCAAACGGTAAGTGGTCATTTTTTCCCATTGTGTCATGTAAATGAGCATGGTTGATCCGGTTCCTGTGTGCTTTCATGAAAGCGTCATCCACTTTTTCGTAACGATGATTGTGACCGCAGTCGTAAGTCAGTCCGAATACACTACTCTCCAACAGCAGATCGATAGCTTCTTGCATATGCGGTTCGAATCCGGCCACATTCTCGATGCATAATTTGATCGGTGCATCTTGAATTGCTTGTTCAACCCGGTCTCTGAAATAAACTAACCGTTCATGATAATTAGTACGGTACTTTTCGTAGACATATACTTTTTTAGTTGGGAGCGTGAATACGACTCCGTTCAGAAAATGCATTGTCAGATTTGGGATATTCGCTGATTTAGCGAACTCGATCGAATCGACGACACTTTGAATATAAGCTTCAGAGATCTTGGTATTGGGGTCTGTGACCGAAAGAAATTCATCCAAATGAAAAGTGAAATAGATTCCGGTTTCTTTCGAAAGTTGATTTAGATGTTCCGCATTGAGCCGATCGACTTGAAACTCGGGAACATTACAGTTGATTTCAACAAACTGTAATCCAAGTTCTTTCGCTAACGCAACGTTCTCTTCCAATGTTTCAAATTCAAGTAATGTTGGCATTCCATAGTGCATCGTGTTACCTCTTTATTAGCACTATTTTAGCCATGACAGGAGGCAATGTCAAGGAATCCGCAGATTTTGTGAATAGACTCATCAAGACAGTGAATCTGTACATGGATGATTCTGTTAATGTCCTCGTTTTGTCGATAGCGAAGACAATGCCGGTAATGTTCCGGATAAATGTTATTAATGGATAGTAGGATAATCCAGAAGTAAATCAACAGATTGAGTAACTATTTACTCGTTCTGGAAATTTCTCTTCATATCTCTGGCTGCCAGTTTGTTTTTATGTTTGATCACATTAACTTGAGCTAAAAACGCTTCAGTGCTTAATTGTGTTCCGGTTTCATAGATGTCATACCCGATATCAAGTGTCAATTCATCATTCGGTTCATTGGATTGATTGAACTTTTCAACACTGAAATTAAGTCTGAGGGCAATTTCACCAAGATCAGACATATCGGTTGAATTCAGAACGATACAGAAATCACTATTATAGCGGGAAATAAAATCATCAGCTCTTAAACAACTGCTAATTAGTGTTGTGGAATTTCTCATCGCTTTATCAGCTGTTTCCGATCCGAAATGATCATAGATCTCTTGGTAATTGCTAAGCTCAACGACCATTAACGCAAATGTTGAGTTCTCTTTGCTGGTTCTAATTTTCTCTTTCATATAAATGTCTAATTTCTTAACATTGTTAACTCCGGTCAGATAATCGGTATAGACGCTGTGAGTCTGAATATTCAAAAATATGATCAACAACGAAAGTACAATACTGTTCAACATCAGAGAAAAACTATAGAACATCACTTGAAGAATAACACTCAACAAGGGGGGTATCGCAAAGAAGAGCAATGAGAGATAGTATTGCTTTTCAATATTCTTGCGATTGGCGATGATCAATGAAAACGAAATCAGCAATAGGGACACCGCAATTGATGCAGACACCATAAACAATGAACCTCTGTGATAAACATTCGCAGCATCGATCACGTAGTACCATCCGAAGAACTGTGTTAAAAAAACCATAGCGGCATTGACTAAATTCAGTACGACAAGTGGGTAAAGGAATTTCTTCAATATTCGAGTATTACCAAATACTTGATCACATACATAAAGCAGCCATAAGGACGGAAGTAACGGGCTGAACATAAAGATCAAGAAGTTACCGGTTTGATTGAAAATAGGGAAAAGCACATTCGTCATCCCATCAAATCGACTGAGCGTATCTACGACCAAGAGGAAAAATGTTGTCTTTATGATCAACATGTATAATTTATATTGAGTAGATTCTTTTTCATTGTTTTTCAGTGATCCAGAATAAATAATCATCAATATTAAGATCGAATAGCTGTTGATAATAAAATTGGATTCCAATCTCATGATGTATTCCTCCTGAATCGCGGTGGCAATCACCTACTTTAACTTGATTGAGTATGAGAGTTCTTAACATGTTAATTATACCAAATAAATGATTTTTAACATCGCTGTTCTTACGATAATTCTTGCTTATTTCTGTTAGTATGTGATCGTAACGTCGTCAAATCCCATAATCTCCAATAATCCGTTAACAGTCGAAGTTGCTGATTCTTTTGCTTTCTCTAAAATTCCGCTCGCTATGGCTTTTTCGTTCAATTGAGAAAGATCGATACCTGCTTTCACTTTTGATTTTTCTGATTTTATTTAAACCTTTTGACATGTTATATGCCCTACACTGAATAAAAAAAACATACTTCTGATTTTAATAACAAAATTATTTCATACTCTTAGTGTACTCTCGTTCTAGCCTGCTTACCAGTAATATAGGAATATACTACAAATAAGCCCATTATGAACTACTTATTCAGGCCTTTATCTCATACCATTTACCTCCGACGCTATCTTTCATATCTGAACCCGATTATAATAAAAGTGAAAAGAGGTGCTTATTATGCAGTTCCGTTTCATTTTGTTTATCGCGCTTTCCATCCTGGTTTCACTTTTCGCGATTCTGAACGCCGATGTGATGACTTTGTATCTGGTCTTTGCCAGTTATGAAATTTCTGGATCCATTGTTATTTTAGCCTCAGTCATGGCCGGTGCTCTGCTTGTTTTATTGTTCGGACTTGGCCGATCATTTAAATCACTTTTAAGAAACAAAGAAGTAAAACGCCAAATTGCTTTGTTAAAGAAAGAATCCGATGATAATGCATTAAGCGCTATGCAATGGCAAGAAAAATACGAGGCCATTGCGAAAGAATTGGATACATTAAAAAATACAACAGCCGTTCCGACAATTAATCAAGTATAGCTATTCGACATCCGATCAATAACTTATTGGATATTTTACTATTGTAACGTTATCAACAAAAAAGCAACGATCGTGTGATCGTTGCTTTTTACATGAGATATCATGCTCAACATGGAAACTATCTATTTAAACTCTAGTTTATTCTTTTTTTTGAACATACCTGTAACCACTGGTTCAGAGATCTTCAATCCTTTGGAAGTTTCGATGACTGCACCTTTCTCAAACAGATTATTTTTAATTGGGTGTCTCATTGATTCCAAATCAATAAACTTCCGCTGATTGTTCAGGATTCGAATTAAAGTTCTCTTGCGATCTCGTTAAGAAATTCATCAATTAGACTTTGTTATATTGATAGTTTCTTTTTCTTGTTTTCGTACATTCTGGCATCTGCAATATTGATCATTTCATCGAGCGAACTACCATCAAGAGGAAAATTCGCTATACCGAAACTAAATGCGCACGGCACTTCATTTCCGCCAATGATCCAAGGTTCTGAATTGAGTGATTTGTCGATGGCTAGAAATTTCTCTACCAAATCTTCATGTTTAGATACAAAATAGACGCCGATAAACTCATCTCCGCCATAGCGAGCGATGATGTCGCTCTTTCGTGTATTTCGTTGGAGTTCTTGAGCGATTTTTTGTAATGTCTGATCTCCAACCAAATGGCCGAACCTGTCATTCACTGATTTTAATCCGTCGACATCAAATATAATAAAATTAAATGATTCATTATAGCGCAATGCTTTTTCTTTGATCAAATCGAACTGTTCATTGAAATAATGACGATTATATAACGTGGTCAATTGGTCATGCATAGCCAAGATCGATTTCTCCGTGTACAACAGTTGATTCGATATTGCGATCTCCACGTTATTACGGATAAATTCCATGGATGTATAATCGGTTTCGTCAAATGCATCTAATTTTAATGAATCAACATTGATCATCCCATATAGCTCTCCGTTGATATAGATAGGAGAACTGATTTCAGACTTAATGAAAACCTCTTTACCTGCGAAGGTTTTGATTGGATGAAATTGTTCATCCATATGGATTTTTGGTATATTGACGATGTGATCCATTCTTCCGTCTGTTGACCGATACAGAAATGCGTCTTGAATAGGTAAGTGAAAGGATTCGATTTCCTTNTCAAANCCAATNTAGGATNCCACTTCAAAGTAACCNTCCTGTTTGATGAAGATAGATCCTAAAGAAGCATTCTCTAATGCTTTCAAAGCATTGATCAAAATCAAATGGAAGATCCGATGGGTATCCCCGGTCTGCAGAATGGATTGATTGATTTCAAGCATCAGTCCTCTTAATCTTGATAATCGTAAACTGTCTGTTTCGCTCACTTCTTTGATTGTTTTAGAGATCAAATGTATCAAAACGGCTGTGTGACCTTCAAATTCGATCAGTTCACCGATGGCATCAAACCAATCTCGTTCCAAGTCACTATTCAGGAACATCAATTCTTTCTTAAGCGGCAATGTCGCTTTATTAAAATAGTGATAAAGATCCGGAATCGAAATATCATAATTCATCTGACCAACCATATCTTTGCCTTTTTCATTGAAAAATAATAGTTTCTCATTACCGATCACAAGGATCGGAAATGGAGAAAAATCACTTAATACTTTCAATGTTTCAAGACTGATGATTTTTAGTTTTGAACGATTATTCATTGAGTACCTCCAATGAGTAGATTTCGATTTAGAAAGAACTTCAATTAAAGATCCACTTCTATTTATCGGCAGAGTTGATTATGCCTTAATGTATATCTTTTTTCACAGTTACATTGACACTAGTATACGATGCATTACATTGTATTCATTGTATCATATATATTTGCGGAGATTCAATTATCCTCAGTGAATAAGTGAAACATATGTCATAGTCGTATCACCTAAAACTATAAGTTAATACAACGAATATTGATCCCTCAGTTCAGGCAGCTGAAATGGTCGTAAATCGATAACCTTCGGATAGATAGATACATTCAATTTCCGGAAATTTTGTCTTGAGGTACGGAAGCATAGAGCGAATACCCGGGATCTCGCAACTCGCATGATGCACGATAATCAGCGGAATATCGAAGTCTACACAGTATTGTCCCGCTATCCAGTTATTCATTCCGTCATCACTTGCAGTCACACAGGCTACTCCTTGCTGAAGCATCGAGAATATATCTGTGGCTGCTCCTGTTCCGATGGCGACCGAATCAACCAGTTTATCCGGATTGCCCAGAATCGTTACTGAATCTTCCCCGGCAGCGATCAAACTCGCAGCGATCTTCAATGCGACTTCGCTGACTTTCATTGGTTCAAAACGAGCGATTGAATTGTACGAGTTGATGTCTCTGGGTTCAAAGGGTAGATCGATCAGTTGACTCCATGTATCGGCAACTCCATAGATCGGTATTCGATCCCACACGTCATGGCAACGCACTACACAAATATGATGATTCGCCAATAACTGCTGTTTGATTTTTCGCGCTTCTAAGATCGCTTTTTTAGGTGAAGTGCTCTCTTCATAAAAACAGTTTTCATGACTGATAATGAAATTGATTCCTTGATCAATTGCACTCTGGATCGCTTCGATCGTGGCTACCCAACAGATACCGATCTTCGTCAATTCTTGGGTAGGATCACCGAAAAGAACGATATCTCTTGTTTGATTATAATTAACCCATGTCGCGTTTTTATTGAGAGTATCAATCACTTCTTGTGCTTTCATTATAGCCTCCTTGTCAGTCTCGATATTGATATTTCAATTATAGTCTCAGAACGGCAAACAGTATACCCGATACGACTTTTTTTATCGAAATCAAAAAACTTTATTTAACTTCTAATACTCTCAAAAGATCACAAAATTGAATTTATAATTCACAACACTGTTTTGGGTAAAAATAAAAGAACCCTTAGACATATATCCTAATTGCTATGTGTGGGGTCACAGCAGGTTCTTAGTTATTATATCGAAAAACATATGAATTTAGTATATATTTTTACAGTAAGCATGTATTTTTTTTGGTCTGATTATAGATAAGTAACGGGATTCCCTTTTCTGTCCAGTGGGTTCATTACTTGAGCACTATAACCTGCTATTAGGCCGTTGCAGATGATCTCATCCTCATTAAGTCCTAACGTTTTCAGATAGTCAACCATCGCTTGATTCTCATTTAACCATTTGAGTTGATTGATATAACAAGTAGCGACATCCAATGAAGTTGCAGCGATCATCATGTTTTCCAGTACACATGTACAGTCGGCCATCGCATTTGAATACCCTTTTTTATTGGCCAACAGAATCAACGTGGGAGCGTGATAGGTAAACGATAATTTCCCGAGTTTAGATTGATTGATCGTACCGATCAATCCGCTGTACATCCCTTCACTCACTTCCATTTTCGCAAATTCTTGCTGTGCGATCTCCTCAAGTCGATCGATGATTTCTCTGTTTTGGATCACGATGATATGCGTCGTTTGATGATTCCCACCGCTGGGCGCATATCGACCGGCTTCGATGATCATCACTAATTCATCTTGATCGACTTGTCGATTCTCATAAACTCGTACGCTTCTTCTTTTCTGAATACTCTCAATTGTTTGATTCACTATTTTACGTCTCGTTTCTGTTGTTATTTCAGTACTTCATATCTCAATCGAAGATATGAATCTTCAAGTCTGACACATTCGATCAATTTCATCGCCGTCAATTCCCTCAATTCAGAAGATGTTTGAATCGACTTCCCATCGATCAGTGTTGCCGTATCTTTTCCGCCGACCAATAGCGGAGCTATGATCAGATCGATATAATCGAATAACCGTTGTTTGAGAAACTCTCCGTTCAAGGTTCCGCCGGATTGGATCGTGATTCTCTCGACACCATGTTCTGTTCTTAACTCTTCCAACAGTAATTTCAGATCGAATTTTTCGTGAAACAAGATATGCAGATTTTTATTCTTCATCAATAAAGCCGGATGATCCGGATTACCGGTAACAAGATAGAGATCTTTTACCCATTGACACAGATAATCGATACCCCGTTGATTGAGATGCGGCTTGTTGTCAATGATCACAAACGTGCAGACAGATTTAGTAGGATGATCCGGACGCGTGTTGGCTCCGATCTTTTCCATCACTCTGCCTGTATTCAATGACCACAGATCCGTTGTTTGTTCGATCTCATAATATTGATGAAGTCCTTCTTGCACCCCTTCGATTGTATGCCAATCTTTATCCGCATCCAATTGATCACTGTTACCGCTGGTGATCTTGCCATCAACTGACATCAACATATACAACGTTGTTATGGGTCTATTACTCATCATGTGTCTCCTTGTTTAATGTATGTTTTGTATCTAGCGCTGAATCAACAGACTTATTTGTGGCGCCAGCTGTAGTACTCTTCATCTTTCACATCATCCACAACAGCTTCTTCTTTTTTCTTCTCGTAAAGATAGAATTCTTCTTTACTGAATATTTCTTCAAATTCAACCCAATCTAAAAAATAGCGAGACTGATCGCTTTTAGCTTGGATCGATGAATTTTTAAGACCGAAGTAAGTTAGTTGGGGATTTGAAATACAAACGATCTCGCCCTGCTTAAGAAAGTTCCTTACTGTCGTAAAATTTTCAATTTTATCCATATCCATGTCTCCTCTTTTTCACTAACGCAGCACCATTTAAGCATCGGTTCAAAGCTGTCAATGCATCATCCGTTCAATGAACGATTGGTAAATATTGTACAGTAATTATAATGCGAGCTGAATTCTGTATACTAGTCCGTATCAATCAATATGCCATGTAATAATATACTCCCAATCATTAGGTACATCTATGTTGCTAAGGATTTTCCATTGTCCATTTAATCCCAATTCTTCGGTTGCTAACTCAAAATGACATTTGGCTATACCGAGGTCATTTTTTTGCATGTCAAATCCCGAAGCACCATAACCCCTTGTTCTGCTTAGAAAGAAATCATATCCGTGACTTGTCTTGATGATTCTCCATGGTTGCTTGTTGGAAGCTGAAGGTGCGAGTCTTACCATCTCAAGTGGAACGGCATAATCACCGGCATCTTCTTTCATGAGTGCATTTGAAATGCTCTCATTAAAAAACAATTCGCTCCAAGGTTTACGATGATCCGAACCGGCTACCGCCCGCATCGCTTTTTCAACGATCTTAGATTTTGCACTTTTGATTCCGACCGGTGAAATGATCGCGATGATCTCGTTTTCACTCACATTTGCTTTTTCCAGGAAATCATTTCGGTTAAACGTCCCTCCGAGCCAACATGTCTGAAGTCCAAGATCAGTGGCTGTAAGGATTATTTTTTCAAATAAGTATCCAAATTCAACCGCATCGGTTTCCGACTTATCCAAGATACCGATGATAAATGNGTTAGCTCCTGAAATCACACCGTAAGTTCCCATTTTCTTATTATCATTACTATTGGAATCACCCTTCNCCNCTATGANAAACTTAACTTTAATCGATGCTTCTTGATTGATTGAATCAATCGTTTCATTCAACTTTCGAAGCAACTCACTGTCGATCTGTTTTCCGTCATAGGTTCGACTGGACGTTCTCGTCTGCATCAGTTCAATAGCTGATTTTTGAAATTTCATAATTTCTCCTTTATTCATCTTGATTTACGAGGTGAATCCACTTGATTTATAGATCAAATCTATGGGTATAAAGTAGCATATTCAGTGACTGTAAACAATCAAATTACATCGAGATTTCATGATTTCGATGAAACCAAGACTAAACATTTGAGATTTAAAGTAACTCACCAAATTTTCTGATGTATATTCGTTTAACTATATTTATAAAGATCATGTAGCAAACAACTGTAACAAACAGATAGGCGAAATACAGAGGCGGTAAATAAGACAGGCCCAAAGGTTTCGCTATCGGAGTAAACGGTAATAAAGTACCGACTAGTAGCAAGGTTGTCGTTACTATCAATACAGGATTTGAAGCTCTGCTTTGAATAAATGGTATTTTTTCAGTGCGAATCATGTGCATGACCAACATCTGAGTCCAAAGTGATTCAACGAACCATCCGGCATTAAATGTTGCAATGAACAGAATTCGGTTGGTTAACGGATCCGACCAATGTCCGCCNGCAACCAACGGGCATATCACGAAAAACATCACTACGTATGTCGTTAGATCGAAGACTGANCTGACCGGTCCAAACCAAATCATAAATCTTTTGATTGTGTTTGCGTTCCACTTTTTGGGTTTGGTCAGATACTCTTTATCCATATTATCCCAAGGGATCGACATACACGAAAAATCATAAACCAAATTCAGCGCTAAAATCTGTATCGGCGCCATAGGCAGAAATGGCAACAAGGCGCTTGCGATCAAGACTGAAAACATATTTCCAAAGTTAGAACTTACAGTCATCTTAATGTATTTAATGATATTCCCATAGGTTTTACGTCCGGCAAAAACACTATCCGCCAGTACCATCAGATCTTTTTCCAATAGAATAATATCAGCCGATTCTTTGGCAATATCGACAGCAGTATCCACTGAAATCGCAACATCTGCTTGTTTCATTGCTGCCGCATCGTTGATCCCGTCACCCATAAATCCAACTACATGGCCATTACTGCGAAGAATATTGACTACTCTTGCCTTTTGGACCGGTGATAGTTTCGCAAGGACGACTGCAGTTTCCAACTCGTTCTTCAGTTCTTCATCATTCATACTTTCAAGTTCACTTCCAAGTAAGATGTGGCTGGCTTCAAGACCGACTTGATTGCACACATAGCGGGTCACTTTTTCGTTGTCACCCGTTAATATCTTGATTTCGATACCAATTTTATGTAGGGCAGCGATTGCCGTTTTAGTCGTTTCTTTAGGTGGATCATAAAACGCTAAATAACCAATCAAAACCATACTATTTTCATCCACGACACTCGATGATTTCCAGTTTTCCAGTCTTTTTTGCGAAAGTCCGATAACACGCATTCCTTGTTCGTTCAATCGATTAACAGTTTCCATGATGTTGTTTTTGATATCCGCCGTTAACTCTTCGACTTTTCCTTGGTATTCGGCAAATGTTGAAATTCGCAGCATTTCTTCAATTGCACCTTTGGTGATCAATTGTATCTTATTTGTTTCACTCTTGATAACAACGCTCATTCTGCGGCGATCAAAATCAAACGGAATTTCGTCAACTTTCAGATATTGGCTGGTCAGTTCTTTGAAATTTTCTTCTTCCGCATGATCCAAAATGGCTATATCCATTAAGTTACGTAATCCTGTCTGGTAATAACTGTTCAAAAAAGCATGTCGTAATACTCGCGGATCTTCATTTCCATGAATATCCAGATGCATTTCAAGAATAACTCGGTCTTGGGTGATGGTTCCGGTTTTATCAGTACATAGAATGTCAATCGCACCGAAATTCTGAATCGATTTCAATTTTTTAACAATCGTTTTCTTTTTCGAAATCTCAAGTGCACCTTTAGCTAAGTTTGTCGATACGATCAGCGGCAGCATTTCAGGTGTTAGCCCAACTGCGATGGATAATCCGAACAGTAAAGCTTCTAACCAATTACCTTTGGCGAACCCATTGACGAAAAAGACAGTAGGTGCCATAACAAACATAAACGTAACTAATAGTTTCGTTACCGAAGTAATTCCTTTTTCGAAGCTGGTGACGGTACTGGTCGCATCTACAATCTCTGCAACATTCCCTAAAATAGTTGCTGATCCAACCGCAACAACGATACAAGTAGCACTTCCACTGATTATGTTGGAACCCATAAAAGCTAAATTCAGACACTCCAGCGGAGAGGATTTCGAACCTGTAGGAAGAGCTTCACTCATTTTTTCGATTGGTTCGCTCTCACCGGTCAAAGCAGATTGACTGTTGAATAAATCTTTACATTGGAGAATGCGAACATCCGCAGGGACCATGTCGCCGGCTGACAGAAAAACGATATCCCCTACAACCACTTCGTTCATGGGTATTTCGATTTCGCCCGTTTCCGGTCTTTTGACAGATGTCGTATTCTTTACAAAAGCCTGCAATTTCTCGCTGGCTTTGCTTGAACGATACTCTTGTGTAAAGCTCAATATTCCTCCCAAAACGATCATCACCATTACAATCAATATTGACGTATAGTCACGTTGACTTGCCGCTACTAAAATTATATCTGTAAAATAGGATACCGTCACTAATGTGATCAACACAAGTGAAAAAGGATTGATAAATGCATCGAATAATCCCTTCGCGATACTGTATTTATTTGCTGTCTGAATTTCGTTTACACCAAAGGTAATTCGGTTTTTTTGCAGAAATTCTGCGGAAATACCTTCATCTGAAGAATTCAATTCTTTAAATATCTCATTTTTATCCAGAAACGCAAAACGAAGCGTCTCTTGTGAATTAATTTGATTCAGTTTTTTTTCTTTTCTTACTTTCATGGTTGCCTCCTGTAATAACACTATGAGGCATATATAAACGGTGGCTAAAAAACAGTACGTTTTCAGGTTCGTTTACATATGCGAATATTCGTTCGTCTTCTTCCATTCTTTAGTTCACCTTCTTTCTAAAAAAAACCTCGCCATGAAAGATGGCAAGGAATACTCCTTAATCATCGTTCAAGCTTTAGCTTCGCAAGGCAATGAAATTGGATTAATCAACGCCTTTACGACGATGACTGTTCACCAGCTGACAGTGTCTCCACTGTTTCGCGGTACCAATCCGTATCCTTGCGGTAGCCTCACCTACCGATTGCATCCAACAGTTTCCATAAAAAAACTGTGAGACTTATCTCGTCCCACAGATAGTACTACCTGTTGCCCAAAGGCCCGGCTCAATAAACACTTGTTTATTGCCTGCTCGATGGTGAAATTTTACCATATATACCATATTAAGTAAACACAGGAACATTTTAAGTAAAAGCAAGGCAATCTAAAAAAGCAATTTTATAACTGAATTTTAGTTAGGATCACTGCACTATGATTTTAAATTTTCAAATATACCTGTGATTAAATAATATCTTTCAACGATTAACTATAAGGATTAGCTTACATTCTTAATCGATTTTTCTTTCTCTTCTTGTTTTGTTTTAGCTATAAAAACCCTGGCTACTGTTTTTGCTAAATCAGAACCAAACCCCACAATAACTGATTTTACATTCCCAGTTTTGAAATACTCTGGTATTTCTAATGAGAAATTAGGATTGGATGAAATAACCTTCCATTCCCATTTGCTTAGCTCGCGTTTCGCTGAATAAAAACTTAACCAGATTCCTTTATGAATTTCATGCCCAAAAACATTATTACTAAATTCAAAAAAAGGTATATAATCACTGCAATCCAACTTTGTCGATGAGGGTATCTCATCATCGATGTAGTTATATAACCCTATCGAAATTTCTTGTTTTACCGCCAATTCAGGCAATATTCGTGATACAGGTTTACTTGTTACGGACAATACCCGAAATGCAACCCATTTTTGATTGAACTTAGAAAATTCGTTATCTAGTTCTTTAAGCCGAAATGCTATGATATCACCTTCATTCCAAGGTGATATTGTAAAATAAGGTTTGGCCACTTTTCTGAATATTTGAGGCGAACATATAGATTCTCGAATGAATCCCAATTCATTTTTACGAAGTTCAAGTTTCTTTTTTGAACTTCCGTTGATAAGCAAAATGTCATTTAAAAAAGGATCATCTACTAATTCTGCTGGTTTCTTTTCAATTTCTCCAGAAAAAGGAGAGTTCTCTGAGTATAGTTTCATAATTTTCTCTATATTGTTAAGTTGTGTTTCATAATTTGTCTTTTCTAATCCATCAGATTCAAGAACTTGTTTTTGAGATTTTCGCAATATCTCATTCAAAAGATTAATTTTATAACTTTGGCTTCCAGAATATTTCTTTAATTCTTCATGTTTAACGGCATTTTCCCACTTAACTAAATCTCTCCCTGAATCAATTACTTCAAGTGCTTTAAGTTTAATATTTTCACTAAGTCTTCCAATATACCACTGTGAATAAGCAAAAGAAAGCCAAAACGCACTTTCATATTCTGTACCTAATAATTCGTGATAGTAGTCTAAAACTAAACTTTCAGCTTTATCATCTTCAATTCCTAAACCAATCAATTTTCTGTATTCCTCTTTAACTAACGATGCAAACTCATCAGAATATAGTTTTGTTCCAAAAATACTCATTTTTTATCCCCGTTTTCCTAGGTTAAATATAGTTTAGGCTGTAATTTTCTCTACTGAAATCATATCTGATTTAGGATTCAGGATACAACTAAATATATGAATTATTTATGAATATTTAGCTATTGTAATAATTTGTAATATTTTTGTTATCAATCCAACAAAAAAAGCCTTTCTTACAAGGCTTGTTTTGAATAATGGTGCCGGCTACAGGAGTCGAACCCGCGACCTACTGATTACGATTCAGTTGCTCTACCAACTGAGCTAAGCCGGCACATGCATTGATATCGTACTAAAACATGACT
>JGI24146J20443_1000247_pt1 | contig 50085 bp, 59 predicted proteins | sample BarGraIncub1131A_FD_20443 | JGI IMG/M metagenome (IMG submission 20443) | reverse complement strand
GATTATTAAACCTGTTATAGAACTGGTAATCAAACCAATTGTTGAACTGCCTATTGTTGAACCGATAAAGATTGAGCCAGTTGAACCAACTACCGAGGAAACCTTAGTAGTTGAACCTATCATTGAACCAGTTATTGAAGAACCGTTACAGCCTATCGAAGAACCTATCATTGAGGTAGTTGAACCAGTGATTGATCCTATCGTAGAACCAATCGAAACAAAACCGATAGAAGAAGAAACACCAACGGATGAACAAGTTATCGAAGAATTGCCAAACGTTGCACCAATGCCACAGAAACAGCCACAGTGGTCATTGTGGAGTATTATCAAGCAGATATTAGATTTAATTATCAATCTATTCAGGAGGGAGTTGTAATGACAGAGAAATCAACAAGCAATAGAATTGTTTTAGAAATGGTTAAAGAAGTAAAGGATACAACAAATCAAGTTCAAGGTTCAGTGGGAGAGATACAAACATCTTTAGCAGAAATCAAAAACGAAATAAAGAATCTACCCAAAATTGATTTTGAAAAGCACCAAGCAATTGATCAGAGGCTTGGATTTCAAGACGAAAAAATAGCAAAGGTTCAGCAAGAGATCAAGGACTTAAAGTTTGCTGGTTGGGGTTTAGTTTCAGGTATACTGATCTTGTTCATAAAATCGATGTGGGATTTAATTGTTAGATAGCCATCCTTATGGGGTGGCTTTTTTTTATGTGTAGTTTAGTGCATATTATACACATAAGCAATAAATGAAACATTAAATAGGACATTAAAATGTTATTATCGTGCAGAAATTGTAACGCTTTTTCAAATAGATAATATCATTCAACGATATTAAAACAATAAATAGGACATTATTTTTACTTACATGGTTTGGTTTAATTTTAAGTAAAGTTTGACTATACTCGAAATACTTATAGTAGACACTTATTTATTCGACTATACTCGAAATCAACATATTTCTGTCATCTTAGTAAAGTTATTTCTATATATTTATGTGTTTTACGCCAAAATAACTTCACACAATTTAATGTAAAAATAGTATTGACTTATGCAGAAATGCGATGTAGTATGGAATCATAAAGGAAACGATTACAACATCGTTAGGTAAATGAATGAAACGCAGGTTAAGACCATCGATCAAGTATTTCTTGATTATCATGTTGGCTTTATTTTTAATGTATTCAATGTGTGTATATCTAATGGAAGTGAATAAAGAAAACCTTGCCAAACTTGGCATAACGGAGGAAATGAAGTGAGTGATATTAAGTTTAGAGGTCGAAGAGTAGATAATGGAGAATGGGTTTATGGTGGTTTGTGGATATCTCACGCTAACCATTGTTACATCGAAGATGAAAAACAATTATTTTGGGTAAAGCGTGATACCGTTGGTCAATTCACAGGCTTACCCGATACCAAAGGAAAAGATATGTATGTGGATGATATTGTTTATTCACCATATTCAAAAGAATTTTCAATCATAAAGTTCGGTAAATATCGTGATCGTAAAGATTCGATAATACACTGGGGTTTCTATTCCGTAAGATTCTTAGGCAAAGATGCTGACGATGACGGAATGTATGATCCTCATGATTGTTGTGGGTTGTTTGATATTAACGATAGGGTATGGTGTGAGGTTGTCGGTGATATCCATCAACATACAGTGTGTTTAGGAAAGATAATTAAAAAGGAAGAAATGAAATGAAAAAGACTTTAAGACAAGCAAGACAAAACGCAGGGTTTACATTGATGAGTGCATCTAAGCTTATAGGTTGCCATATCACATCATTAGCACGATGGGAAAATGATCCGTCAATGGTCAAGGCATCGGTTCAGGAAAAGATCGCATCAGCTTATGGTTTGAAAGTTAGCGACATTCAATGGAGGAAAGCATAATGCCATTTAAAAATATTGACTTGACTGAAATAGTCAAACAGTGTGTCAAGAACATCAAGGATGCTGAACAAGTTAAAAAGATTGTTGAGGCATCAATGATTCTGAATATGCCTAAAGAAAACAAAATTGCAATTTTAAAGGTTGTTGATGAGAAAACAAATATCATTATCAAAAATAAAATGATACTTAAAATAAGCGATGTTCTTACGCAGGTTGATGCTTTAGCTGATTATGGTAGGCACGTTAGTGACATTGACTTGTATGACAAGATGGCTAAGATTGGTGATGGATTGGCAATAATGATGGAGGAAAAATATAATGATATTTCGACAAAGTGATTTGTTTACTTATAAACCGCTTAATCATTTAACGAGAATTTATGGACAAGACGGTGACTTGATGACACTAAGACAGACTATCATCGAGTATATGATGCGAGGTGAAAACATCTATCTATCAGACTTTGGTGGGTTATCTGAACGCTTAATCAGGGATGTCATCAGTAAACAAAGACCAATTGGTCCGATATACTTACCTGATGGCGATGGTCAAGGCAGATATGTAAACATCGATTGCTTAGACCAAGAAGTCATTGAGGCTTACAACGCAACACAAATAGCCTCAGCACGATCACATTATTTCAATACAATCAGACCGATATTAGCCTATTCAGAAATCGAAAACAACAAAGCTCTGATGGGAACGCTGGATCTTGCGTATGGTTCTGATGATGACAACTAATGAGTTTGTTATGTGCCTGTATATCATTGGTGGAGTATTTACTGGATTGATGATTTTAATTGGCTTAATCGCATACTTGTGTGGAGGAAAAAATGAAACACACGATTAAAGAATATCAAGAAGTGTTGAATAGATGGTATGCAATTTATGTTTTTAGTTTATATGAAAAAGCAAAAGCAAAAGAAAGTTATTTCATACTTCAAGAACTAATAGACGATAAGAAGCCGATTAAACCAAAGATCATCGGGCATAACGAAAGTATAGTATTCACAGACGGTAGAAAGACACCTGAGTTATATGTAGGTGCGTGTGAGTGTAGTCGAGTAGTTTATAGTAATTGGGTTGTATGCCCTTACTGTACCAAGGTGCTTGACTGGAATAAATGAATTATGTGAAGTTTGAAAAACTATTGACTTGTTTCTCATAAGAAATTATAGTGAAGTTAACCAAGCAATTACAACATTGCGGAAAGAGGATATATGTTTAACGAAGTTAAAGAAGTGGATTATAGTCAGCTCAACATTTATCAAAAGATGTTGTTGGCACAATCGGATCTCGAAAGAGTAAAAAAGAAGTTGAATGTTACGACAAAGACGGACAAGGATGGAAAACCGATTGCATCGTATAAGGCTGTTGCATACGCTGATGTATTGGATGCTGTTAAACCGATTGAGGAAAAGTATCGCATTTATTCACATCAGATAGATTATGAAATTATTGATCAACAAGTCATAGAAACAGAAAAATCATACGGAGTTACAAAACAATTTTATTTAAGAGTTGTGATGACATTCAGATTCGTTAATGTTGATAAGCCAAGTGAATATATTGATATTAAGTCGAGTGGAGTTGGAATTGATACAGGCGATAAGGCTGACGGAAAAGCCATAACATATTCTTCAAAGTATTGTTTACTACAAGCTTATAAAGTTGAAACAGGCGATGATCCTGATCAAGAACCATCAGAACCTTTAAAGAGTGTTGGTAAGATGCCCGAAAAGAATACCCCAGTTAAGAAATCAGAACCAGTCAAGCCAGTTACACCAGTTGAGAAAGTTCCCGATGTTCAAGCCAGTGATGCAACAATCAAAGAGTTACGAGGTCTATTATCTGATGCAGAATCAGAGGCAGTTATGAAACACTTTGAGATCGACAGTTTGATCTTGATGACCGAAGCACAAGCACAAGCAATGATTACAAGAAAGCAAGGGAAAAAATAATATGGCACAAAACAATTTAATTGGATTAGATTTGAATGTTGATCAGAATTTCTTAGCAGATGCAGTTAAACAAACTGTTTTAATTGGAATTTCAGAAGCGTTAAATGGAAAGAATGAAATAGTAAGTCAAATCGTAAATGCTGTTTTATCTCAAAAGGTTGATACAGATGGAAGAATGAGCAGTTACGAAAGAGATAACAAATTTACTTTAGTTGAATATCATGTTATGAAATTGTTAAATAAAGAAGTTGAAGATACAATCATCGAAATTGTAAATGAGCAGAGAGAAGATATTAAAAAGATTATTCGAGAAGCTTTTAAAAAGAAACATTTTGCAGACCAGGTTGTAGATGCTGTAATGAACGGAACAATTAACCAATTAGGTAATGCTTATCGAACAACTGTTTCCGTTTGTTTAAACAGCAAGGAATGAGGTAAAAGCATGGATAAAGATTTGGACATTTTGGGTTTCATAATTGTTAATGGTGCTATACCGCTATCAATACAAAAGCAGATTGCGTTAAATGAGCAGGTATTGAAGAACGCTAAAGAAAAACAAGAATCGTATAAAGAGCAGTTGACACGCTTGATGGAAGAAAACGGTGTTACCAGTATCGAAAACGATGATTTCAAGGTTACTTATTTCCCGGAAAATGAAACGACAAGATTTGACAGTGCCAAAGTTAAGGCAGAATACCCGGAGGTTTATATCGAATGTATGAAGAAGAGCAAAGTCAAATCATTCATAAAGCTGGAAACAAAATAGATTTTATTGAGGATGGTCATCGATATGTTGTGAATGGGATTGAGTTACCAAGCGTTTCAAAAATCATGGAATCATTGTCCAAAGAAAAGTACGCAAACATCGATGTTGTTACCTTAGAACGAGCATCCAAAAGAGGTACTAAGGTTCATAAAACGGTTGAACTGTTTGAAAATCTTGGATTACTGGCAACGGATGATATGCGTGAATATCTTATCGAATATCAGATTGCCAAGCGTTTATACAATATTGAGGTATGTAATACTGAATTGATGATGACGAATGGTCGTTATTGTGGCACAGTAGACCAAATAAGCCTCTTAGACGGTCATTTGTGTATAGTTGATATAAAGGCAACATCCATGATCAATACCGATCTGTTAGAGGTTCAATTGGCTGGGTATTTACAATTAGCTTACGATAACGGATTTATCATTGAAAAGACATATGTCTTGCAGTTAAAAAAAGATGGGTTCAAGTTCAAAGAAATCATTCCTAATAATATGTTGTGGCAAAGTTTACTGGATAATTATTATGACAGAAGTTAAACGATGTGCGTTGTGTGGTGTCGAATCGGCACTGCACAGCCATCATGTTGTTGGGCGAGTAGGTCCAAATAAAGACAACCCAGAAAATAAGATTTGGTTATGTTGGAAGTGTCACTATGAATGGCACAACACAAGAACATTCTTAATGGAGTTGCGAGTGTATAAGATTATGAAACAGAGATATGGTGAAGCGTTCCCTATTCTTGTGAATGGTAAGCCATACAACACAAAATGGATTATGAAGTGCCAAAAGCACTTGGAGGAAAAGTGAAAAAAGGTAGATTAACTGTTTCAACTATTTATGAGGGAGATTATGAATATTTAAAACAATGCAAAGAAGATGGTGAGTTGCCAATAACTGATTGGGGTATTTATTCTGAAATTGTAGACAATAGAATGGAAGTTTGCGAGGTTGAAGATGATGAATAGAACAATCAAGTTTAGAGGAAAACGAGTAGATAATGGAGAATGGGTTTATGGTGGATTATGGATATCTTACGCTAATGATTATTACATTATTGATTCTGTTTGGTTAAATCGATTAAGAACCAAAGGTGGAAAAACAACATACGGTTTCGAAGATGAAAAACAATTATTTTGGGTTAAGAGAGAAACCGTTGGTCAGTTCATCGAAGAAACAGATACAAACGACAACGAACTTTATGAGGGTGATATCATCAAGTATTTGGATGGAGAATATGAAACCGAAGATACCCCAGAAGAAGATTATTTGGTTGACTATATTGTTTGGGGTGGAATTCATCATTATCCAGCGTTTGATTTAGTTAACAACCATTTTGAAATGAATGGAATATATGAGATTTGGGATGGTGGATTTGGTGTTCATAAAATTGGAAATATTTACGATAATCCCGAATTATTAAAAGGAGAACAAAATGAGCCTTGATCTTGTTCAAGAAATGAACACAAAGGTTGCCGAATTATCAACAAGCATAAAGTTATTATCAGGATATGGAAAAGCATTAGCCGAAGCTGAACGTGATTACAAGATGGAAATCACAAAAGAGGTTTTTATCTTGCGAGATCAAAAGATGCCAGTGACAATGATAAACTTGATTGTTTACGGACAGCACAATGTGGCTGAAAAGAGATTCAAGCGTGATGTTGCAGAGGCAATGTATAACGCAAATCAAGAGCATATCAATGTCACAAAATTACAATTAAAAATAATTGAAAATCAGATTCAACGAGAGTATTATGATAAGTAAGAGGTATTAAGCCATGAGTGAGTTATATGGAATACAGTGACAAAGAGTTCATAAAACTGTATCGAAGAATGTTAAGCAATACAACAATAATGAAAGATGCTGACCATTTAGCGATGTGGACATATTTACTTTTAACGGTTGCTTGGAAAGAGTGTTATGCTGAGTTTGGTGGTATAAAAATTAAGATAAATGCTGGTCAATTTGTGTATGGAAGAAAGGCAATTGCCAGTAAATTAGGTTGCTCAGAAAGTAAAACGCAAAGGGTTTTGAAACGATTTCAAGATGAACATATGATTGAACAACGGATGTCTTCAAGAAATCGTTTGATTACCATACTTAATTGGGGTTCGTATCAAATGTATGAACAGCACAATGAACAACAAATGAACAACAAACGAACAACAGATGAACAACAGATGAACACAAAAGAAGAAGATAAGAATTTAAGAAGTAATAATAATACTTATAAAGAGGACACACACATTGATGAAATTGTTTCTATGAATCCTAAAAAACAAACAAAAAAATCATATGGTGAGTTCAAGAATGTAAAACTATCCGATGATGAATATCAAAAAGTGTTAAGTGGTGTCTTGTTACATTACATAGACCGTCTTGATGCTTACATCGAATCAACAGGGAAACGATATAAAAGCCATTACGCAACAATCTTAAATTGGAATCGTAGCGATATTGGGAAACCAGTGAATAAACGATCAGAGGAAATGCCTGATTATAAATCAGACGAAAAGCCGATGAATGAAAATGAATTAAAAGATTTAAAAGAGAGGCTAAAAAATCTTGGTAAAAAATAAAGAATATCTTACAGTTAAGTTTGCCGGAGGAACAGTTAAATTGTTTGAAGATGAAACCATAAGCATGATGAAACAACAACTTAACGGAACGGAAATGTATGTGATTAGATCAGGAAAAGCAAAGATTGTATTTGAGATTACACATAAGTATCCAAGCTTCGTCATTCCGTTTATAGTTCACTGGAAATTATTCAAGTGGAGAAAGTATCGGTCAACATTAATGTGGTGGATATGTCTATGAATGATAATCTAAAAATAGACATGAGGGTTAGATACCCAAAAGATGTAGTTAAGAAATGGATACCACTTAAACAGCTTGAACGATCACCAAACAAATTTTATGTCAAAGATAGATATGGCACTGAAATGTTAGCCTTTGAGTTTCAAGGTAAAGCAACAATAATGTATCCAGTAGGTTCGTTCAGTAAAGAGCAGGTAAACGAGGCATTTGAAGAATTACGAAAGTTGAGGGAAACACTTGATATCTAAAAATAAAATGATTGGAAAGAGGATATTCCTAATTTGTCCAGTAAGAAACGCAACAGAATTGCAAAAGAATAGAATGGAACACTATATCAATGAATTGACATTAATTGGTGCAAATGTTTATTATCCAGCGAGAGATACAAACCAAGTAGACGATACAGGTTATCGTATTTGCTCAGATAACGCTAAAGCAATTAAAAGTGCTGATGAAGTTCATATATTTTGGGATAAGAATAGCACAGGATCGTTATTTGATATTGGTGTAGCGTTTTCTTTGAAAAAAAAGATCAATATCGTGAACGATGATGAAATCGAAAAAACAGATGGAAAGTCATTCACTAATATGATTCTTGAATGGAATAGGCGGTGTAAGGTAAGAAAATGAGAATAGGTCTTATTGATTTAGATAGGTCGGAGTTTCCTAATATACCACTTATGAAATTAAGTTCTTATCATAAGTCAATAGGAGATACCGTTGAATTCTATGATCCGTTTTTTAGTGATGAAATGGATATTGTGTATGTAGCGAAAGTATTTACTTGGACACAAGATTTCAATTATGAAATAAGAGCAAAAAATGTTATTAAAGGTGGTATTGGATATGGAATAGAAAATGAAAACAAATTACCTATCGAAGTTGAAAATTGTTACCCCGATTATGAATTATACGGCTCACAAAAAGCATATGGTTTTCTAACAAGAGGTTGTCCGAGGAATTGCTCATTCTGTAATGTTAGCAAACATCAAGGGTTTATATCTCATAAAGTTTCTGATTTAAATGAATTTTGGAAAGCTCAAAAAGAAATAGTTTTGCTTGATCCAAACATACTGGCTTGTAGAGATTGGAAAGCGTTAGCACAACAATTGATTGATAGCAAAGCGTGGATTGATTTTACACAAGGCTTAGACATTAGAATGATGACAGAAGAAAAAGTAGAAATGATAAACAAGATGAGAATAAAGATGATCCACTTTGCTTGGGATCAGTATGATGAGAGTGTATATGATAAGTTGAAAAAGTTTCGAAGTGAGTTTAGATTTGATGGAAGAAAATTAAGAGTATTTGTGTTAGTAAATTACAATACTACATTTGAGCAAGATTTAGATAGAGTTTATAAATTAAGAGAATTAGACTATGATCCATATGTAATGATTTATGATAAACCTAAAGCAAGGAAAGAAATTAAACAATTACAAAGATGGGTTAATAATAAAATATTGTGGAGAGTAATTAATACATTTGAAGAATACAAAGGAAAGAGGTAAATATGGAATTATTATATCAAATTGGGTTTTGGTGGACTATAATTGGTTCAATTACACTGGGATTATGTTCATTGTTTTTCAAAGGTGCAAAAGGAAACGGAAAATGAGCCTCAATGAATTTATGCAGATGGATTTAAAACGATTTGAACCAAGTGACGAAGATATTGAAAAGATGTTGCAAGAAAGTTTTGAAGAACAAAGAAGTGATTTAAACAATTATTCTTATTGGTTTCCTAAAGTTGAAAAATGTGGATATTACAAAGATGGATTTAAAATAGCTCTATCAAGAATTTATCAAATTGATTTCGCCCAATTCAAAAACTTCGTTAGTGACGAAACGTTTGATTTAAAATCTTGGAAAAAATATTGTGATAGTAAAGTAAAGTCTTTGCGAAGCAATGAAGTGTTTAGTATTAAGAACGGAACATTTAGTAATAAGTTCGATTTCAGTACCTGCACTTCAACAAAAAAAGAAATACACAATAAGTTAAGAGAAATTAGTTATGTTAGTATGTTATTCGGTGCTAAAGGAAACACAGAATTTGTTGTTAGGGATTTAATACCGTTTAATGATCGTGAAACAATGACAATATACAACGGTATGCCATTACGAACAGAGTTTAGAGTGTTCTATAATTTTGATACAAACAAGATTGAACACATTCACAATTATTGGGATTTCAAGTATTGTTATCCAAATATCAGAAATGCAAACGATAAAGTAATCTTTGCAAAACAACACAATATCATTGAGAAATCATTTCAAGATAAAAAAGCATATGTTTGTAATCTTGTTGATCAATCAATGAAAACTGTGAGTGAGCTTACTGGTATTTGGTCGATTGATATTATGTTTGTAGAAGAAAAGAATGAATATTATCTAATCGATATGGCAATTGGTAAGATGTCGGCATATTGGAATAGTTGTGTTAAAGAAATGGAAATGAGAAAATGAAACTATTGGAAAAAGCGATTGCTTGGGTAAACAACGATATTCAAGGAAAAGATTTGAAGTTAATCGAGTATTTAGACCAAAAGGAATCCATTAACTTTATCAAGAACATTCTAAACGAGTATCGTATCCTTGAAAAACGAGGAAACAAAAAAGAGATACTTAGATGGTTGAATGAAAACAGAGATCAACATATCCAAAGAATGACGTTTGAAGCTAACAACGGAGCAAATCCTGAATACATAAAGTTTCAAGATCAGTCAGCAAAGATGATTATGAACATCATAGAAATCATTAAAGCAGGTGATGGCAACGCTTAAAACCTTATACAAGACATTTACAGGGCAGTAAAGCAATGTTTAACAATATGGCGATAGATTATGAGTTTAAAACGAAAGATGCGTTAGAACGCAAATGTGAGGTTTGTAGTGTATCAAGAAACAAATATATTTGAGATTCTAAACGATAAGTATTTCTTACCTAAGAAAGTTAGGTTGTTTGAATCGTTTTCAGGAATTGGATGTCAGAGAATGGCATTCAAACGGTTGGGAATCGAGGTCGAGATGGTGGGTATAAGCGAGATTGACAAATATGCGATCCAGTCTTATATGGCAATTCATAGTCCTACAAGGAACTGGGGTGACATCACCAAGATCAGAGGGCAAGATCTTCCTGAAGTCGATGTGTTTACTTACTCGTTCCCTTGCACTGATTTATCGAAAGCCGGTAAACAGAAAGGGCTGAGCTCAACTCGATCGGGTCTTGTATACGAGGTACTCAGAATTCTGCACGAAATGAATAAGTTACCTCAGGTACTTATCATGGAAAATGTCGTGGATCTAGTTCAAACAAAGTTTATCCGTGAATTCAATGATATCCAAAGAGAACTCGAATCACTTGGATACAAGAATTACACAGAGACGTTGAACGCCAAAGATTACGGTGTTGCTCAAAACAGAGATCGTGTATTTATGGTTAGTATCCTTGGCGAATACTATTACGAATTTCCAAAGCCATTTAAACTCACAAGTCGTTTAAAAGATTATCTCGAAACAAATGTGGATGAGAAATACTACCTATCAGACAAAACACTTGGGAAAATAAGTAAATGGAATAGCCAACAAAATCCTGTCGAAAATGCAAAAACAAAAGACGATGACTATGTTCAGTGCATAACCGCTAAGAGCAACACAAGTACAAACGCAAGTATGTTGTTACTATTAGAGCCAATGATTTGTGCCAGTAGAGGTAGAAACCCACAGAATCCAAAATCTCGTGAGAGCGGGCTTGAAACAGTTCAAATGATTGAAGTTAATGAGAGTGGACTGAGCAATACACTAACAACGGTTCAAAAAGATAATATGGTTGTTGAACCAACGCTTAGAATACGCAAGCTTACCCCAAGAGAAACAGGTAGATTGATGGGAATGTTAGACGATGAAATTGATAAACAATTAGAGGTTGTGAGCAATAGCCAAGCATACAAACAACATGGTAATGGAATAGTAGTTGATGTGTTTGCATATTTATTATCAACAATGATAAAAACAGAGGAACAAAGTGGAAACAAAATTGAATGAGATTCAGGCTAAAGACTTCGATGTAAAAGTATCAGATTGGATGTATTACTTTGCAACAACAACTAAGAAAAAGTATTTAATCATCAGAACGCAACAGAAAGCCATCAAGCAGTTTGGCAAGACATTTAAGTCAGAGGTTACATTCGTGCCTGAACTATCCAATAAAAAGGTGTTCAGAACTGGCAAAGAAAGAACCATAAACTTGATTCGTGTGCGTGGTACAATTATCCGTCATGGTTTAAAATCAAGTGGTGAGTTACTGGATTACTTTAGCAAAAACAAAACGGAGGAATTAAAATGAACAAAGTTACACTAACAGGTAGACCGATAAAAGAAATCATCTTGAAAAAAACTGAATCAGGGAAAAGCGTTTGTAGTTTCATATTAGCAGTTGATCGATTCAACAAGGATGCCGGTGCTGACTTCATAAGCATCGTAGCATGGGAAAAGACAGCAGATGTTATAAGTGGCTATGTCAAGGTTGGAGATAAGATTCTTATAAACGGTCATATCTCAACACGAACATATGATGACAAAGATGGTAAAAAGGTTTATGTCACCGAAGTTGTAGCCGAGAACATGGAATTCATGACCAAGAAAAAAGTAGATGAACCGAAAGAAACGGTTGATGCTGAATATTCAGAAAAAGATCCCGAATTTGATACAGGACCATTGATTGATATATCTTTAGATTCTCTGCCGTTCTGATGAAAAAGATAAATATTTTAGGGATTGAATATGAAATCATAAATATCTACGAACATATTGATGGAATGAATAACGCTGGGTTTATTGATCACGATAAAACAAGAATGACAATATATCATGATGCCTTGTCAAAAGAACATTCCAAAATAACGCTACTTCATGAGATTATTCATGGCATTGTCGATCAACAGGAAATAGACTTTGGAGATAACGATGAAGAATTGTATATTGATCCAAGACTATTTCCGTTTATAAAAATTGGAGAAAAAGTTTCCCTTGATGAATTAAGGAAGAGTATGATAGATGCAGAACTTTGATGTAAAACATGGACTTGTTAATTATCGTGCGTTTCAAAACCAAGTTATAGAATTGCTGAATCAGATAGAGGCAATTGAAGCGAAACAAAATAAGACTGGAGGATCCGTTATAAAAATACAGGATCGATCAAACGACCACAGAGAAATGTTTATGTTGGACTGTATCGAGAAAAAAGACAAAATAAGAAAAAAGATAGACCGATATATGTATTATCTTGATCTTGTAAATAACTTCATTTGTTGTTTACCAATTCCGTATAATCAGATGATAAAGGAAAAGTATGTATTAGGTGATAATCAAGCTCTGTTATCAGAAAAGTATAATTATTCACCGAGACAAATATTGAATATCGTTGATAAATATGTTGATCGATACATCGATGTGACATAAAGGAGAGCAATGAAACGAACCATTGAAGAATATCAAGAAGCGTTAGGAGAACTTAGTTATACGGCATTGTTTTATTTAGAGCATACTTACTATCCAATGTCATCAATTATGGAAGAAAAAGTTGATATTAAGACCAATACAGACTTAATAAAAGAATTGATAGACAAGCAAACACCGAAAAAACCTCTGCATCAACACGAACTAAAGCAATTTGGAAATTGCCCTGTATGTATGGCAAGTGTCAATCAAAGAATAAACAAAGGATTCTGTGGTGCGTGTGGTAAGGCACTAACGTGGAGTGGAGAGGAAAACATTAAATAAACATTTCCTATAAGCAACGGTTTTAGGGGTTATAATGTTAGTGTAAGTTAATGGGATATGATCCATCGTATATCGTGTAACATCACTGCTACCTTGGATCATAATTCAAAAGGGATAAAAACATCCCTTTTTTTGTGCGAGGGAACGATGATAAAAATCATTAAGGCGGAGTTACCGGATTTTGATTCGATTGAGATCATTCCTATTGCAGATACGCACTATGGGGATGGTCTAACAGACGAAAAGTATATCAATGAAATCATTGCATATATCATTGCAAAACCGAATCGATTCGTCATATTAAACGGTGATTTGATGAATGTCGCACTTAAAAACAGTAAGTCAGATGTCTATGGCGATAAAATGACACCAAGTGAACAGATACAGTATGTGGCTAATAAGTTTAAACCACTATTAGCAGAGGGTAGAATACTGGCAATGGGAACTGGGAATCACGAAGATAGAACAGCAAAAGAAACAAGCCTTGATATGTCATTCTTTTTGGCTAAAGAAATGGGAATTGCAGATAGATATTCAGACAAATCGTTTTTAATCTATATAAAGTTTGGAAACAGTGTTCACAGTAGACCATCAAGAAGAAGCAGAAACATATATAGTTTCTTTGTATGGCATGGGGCAGGTGGCGGTGGAAAACGAACAGGTGGTAAACTTAATAAATTAATGGATATGAGCCGGACAATCTTGTGTGATGTATATGTCATGGCACACGATCATGATCCTGTTTTAAAACCTGACGTTATATTCCAAGATGATTGCAACAATATGTCGTGTAAAGAAAGACATATATACTATGTTTTGAATAATGCTTGGCAGAACTTCGGAGGATATGGTCAAAAATATGGATTTAAACCAACGTCAACAGATATTACATCGGTGATGTTAAATGGAAACGGTGAAAAAATGGTTAAATTAATAACAGGAAACAACAAATTCTAAAATGAAAAAACTATCAATCATTATCACAGCTTATAATATTGAACAATACATCGGCGAATGTCTTGATTCAATCATCCATCAGTTGACATCAGAGTGTGAACTTTTTGTTATTGATGATTCATCGACAGATAAAACACTTGAGATTATTCAAAGTAAGATAGACACGAAAATACAAAAAAATATAAACATCATCACACATTCAGTTAATTGTGGTGTGAGTGTCGCAAGAAACACCGGGTTATATTTCTCGTCAGGTAAGTATGTTGCATTTATTGACGGTGATGATCTTGTTACTGATGAATATATTGCGACAATCATGATTGCACTAACAGCAGAAATGGATGTCTATAAACTGAGTTGGGTGTCATTTGGATTAAGAAAAGCGATGTATGATGCAAATAGGCTACCCGAATGGAATAAAAGCGTTTGGAGTAGAGTGTTTAAAAGAACCATACTTCAACACACATTTAACCCACATTTAAGTTGGGCAGAAGATGCCGACTTTATAGACAAGAATGTAAGACCTGAGCATACAGTCGGGATTATACCAAAGGTTATTTATAAATATCGTTGGATGAGAAAAGGAAGTATCACAGAACAAAGGGGAAAGTGATGAATAAGATTGATTTCTATGCACAGACAATTCGATACTTTAAACATATTTTCCCTGTATGGAAATCTTTACCCGAATCTTATCGTGGTATTTTTTATATAAATCCTGATTGTGCTGAAATAGTCGAACAAGAGGGAATACCAGTTGTTCATTCAATGCCATTTGATAGTAAACTAACGCTTGTGTGTTCTTATGATGATTATCAACAAACTAAAGGCGATGTAATTTGGATGGATCATGGAATTGGAAATACCTATTCAAATGACAATCCATTCTTTGCAGGGAGTTCAGGAAAAGACAGAGTTGTGTTATTCTTGAATCCTCATCAAGTTATTCAGGATAAAAACAAGGCTACATATCCAAAAGCAAAACACGCTATCATTGGTTATCCAAAGATGGACAGTGTGAGCGATGACATGAAGATGAGAAAAGGCAAGAAAACAGTGTGCTTATCATTTCGCTGGGATAACAAAGAAGTTCCCGAAATGAGATCCGCATTTAGCCATTACGAATCTGTATTAAGTAAATTGGCAGATAGCAATGATTTTAACCTTGTATTTCATGGGCATCCGAAAGAAGAGTATAAGTGGAGAGAAATCGCAGGTAAATATGGCATCAAGAAAATAAAAAATCTTGAACGTATATTTGAAATTGAAGATGTTTATGTATGTGATAACAGTTCTTCGATGTATGAATTTGCCTCAACAGGTAAACCAGTGGTTGTTTTGAACTGTCCATATTATCGGAAAGACGTTAATCATGGGATACGCTTTTGGGATTATATGGTTGGCGAACAAGTTGATGATCCGAAAGAATTATATCAAGCAATCATCAGGGCATTAGATAATCCTAAAGAATGGGTTGAAAAACGCAAAGAGATAACAAAGTTACTATTCCCTTATCGGTTTCATTCCGCTGAAAAAGCATCGGGTGAAATTGTTAAATACATGGATTTGAATTGCACGAAGTCTATTGTATTTTATTCAAAGGGATTTTATACAGGTGGTATGGAAAACGCAGTCTATCATTTAATCCGACTATTGAATAAGAGTTCTAAAAAGTATGACATCACAGTTGCGTTTAGAGAATGTAATGAAACGATGGAAAGAATGTTGTTAAAACTATCCACAGTGGCACACATACAGTGCGTGATAGGTCAAACATTAGAATGTGATGTATTGATAAACTGTGATCGGATTGATCTTGTGTTGCCCTTTATTAAGGCTACAAAGACGATTCACTGGTTTCACTCAAACATGATTCAAAACAAGGATTTGATTTCACCGAAAAGCACAGTAGTAAGTCAGAGCAATTGGCATCATGCAAACCTATTATCACTTGGCATAAAGTCAACTACTATCGGAAACCCTTTAGATGTTGATTATATCCTCAAACAATCGAAAGAGAAAATTGAGGACTTTGGCGATAAAAAGGTATATGTCATTGCAAGTAGACTATCAAGAGAAAAAGGATTTGACCATGCGTTCAAAATGATGCGTGGACACCTGCATGACAATTCGCTATTGGTTATTGTTGGAGGATCTCAAAGTAAGTTCGGTGACAGTGTAAAACAACAAGCCGAAATATTGCTTGGGAAATGTGTCTTGTTTGTGGGTGAAAAAGACAACCCATACCCATACATCAAGAGAGCTGATTATGTGATGTGTTTATCAGACCATGAGATATATGGTTTGGTCAGTGAAGAAGCACACATATTAGGCAGACCTGTAATATTCAATCGATATGAAACAGCAACAGACCAGTTCATTCAAGGATTTGATAGTTGGAGAGGTGAACTTGTAACGGTTGGAATACTTCAACATGATTTTAGCAAAGTTAGAAAAATGGTGAATGAAGATCGATTTGAAAAGTGGGAGGCACTTATTAATGAATAAGGTTAATTTCTTTGCAAGTGAGGTTCAATACTTCGATCACATCATCCCTGTATGGAAAGAATTACCCGAAGAAGTAAAAGGAACATTCTACGTATCCTCATGGGTAATGTTCGCGAGAGCAGAGGCGAAAGAGAACTGCGTGATTGGAAATGAATCAAGTGGAATAACACTTGTAAGTTCATGGTATGACTACAAAATGACTAAAGGAAAAGTTATTTATTTAGAACATGGAATTGGTCAGCAATATGGAAACAATCATCCGTCATATCCAGCAGGTAAAGGAAAAGACAGAGTGATCCTATTCTTGAATCAGCACCATTTAACACAAGAGGCGAATCAAACAGCCTATCCAAACGCAAAGAACACGATAGTTGGAACACCAAAGATGGACAATGTATCACCACAAAGCGTGAAACATGGAACTGGCATAGTGTGTATATCGTTTCATTGGGAATGTGCTGTATGCCCTGAAACAATGAGTGCGTTCAATTATTATCGTGATGAAGTGATCAGACTTGCTAAAACAGGTAAGTTCAAAATAGCACTACACGCACATCCTAAGAATAGTGGTGCATGGCAAGACAAAATAAAGCGTGATATAAAACGGTATAACATTCCATTCTATGAAAACTTTGAGGATGTAATGAATGAGGCAGAGGTATATGTGATAGACAATTCATCAACGATGTTTGAGTTCATGGTAACTGGGAAACCAATTATTGCTTTGAACATCCCACAATACAGACGGAACATTGAACATGGATTAAGGTTTTGGTCACACATTGGTGGATTGCAAGTTAATCATCCGCACGAATTAGAAAAGATGATTGAGTTAACGCTTAAAGATACACAGTCATTCGCAGTGAGAAGAAAAGAGATAGTTGAGGAATTATACCCTTATCACACAGAGGCTACACAGAGAGCCTGTAATGCGATTGTAGAGGTATTAAAAGAGGTGTAACATGGTCGATAAAAACGGATACATATTTAATTATCGCTATGAGCATGGAATAAAGTATTGGCAGTATCATATCATAAACAACGATAAGTCATTAGGACTTGCGATATACACATCAAAGAAGAGTTAGTCACATACTATCACACAGAAATAACATATTCATCACATCAAGGTTTGATATAATGTCTGTATAAAGGAGGTCAATATACACTTGACTGAAAAATTAAAGACATTAGAATATGATAGGACTATCGGTGGCAGATATATTGTTGATAAGTATGGTGATGGTAGAGATTTGAAAATGTATGAGAATATGGAACAGTTGACCGCTGATAATCCGGATTATAACAATTATAAACGGGTTTATGGAGTTAAGTCAAAGAGTATGGAACAGATTGCATCGGAGGTGCTTGGTGCATACAATAGGGCAATAAAACAGAATAAATAAGTAATGGGATGGTCAAATGATCATCCTTTTATATGATGTAAAAGAAAGTGAGGTAAGTGCAATGGGATGCAAAGGTAAGTTCGATGAATGGCTTAAAGAAGATAGTTTAACACTGATTGCAGGTTGGGCTAAAGACGGATTGTCGAATGAACAAATTGCACATAACATGGGTGTTTCTAAAGATACATTCTATGAATGGCAAAAGAGATTCCCCATATTTGCCGACACTATAAAAAAGAGCAAGGAAGTAATTGACTTACAAGTAGAGAATGCACTACTTAAAAAAGCAATGGGTTTTAAAATTAAGGTAATGAAATGCTTTAAAGTGAAACGTGTTGAATATGACAAAGGCAAGAGAGTTCTTGAAACTGAGGAAATTGTTGATCGTGAAGAAGAAGTCTATATACCGCCTGATGTTGTTGCACAGATATTTTGGTTAGTAAATAGAAAACCTGATAAGTGGAAGAACAAACAAGACCACAATGTTGGTGGTGAACTGAAACTTGACATTAAATGGGATAAGTAAATGGAAGTTATCCTAAACAGTGTTTATAAAGGTGCATCAAAGACCAAACTAAGATACCGTATCATTTATGGTGGTGCAGGATCTGGAAAGTCACATTTTATTGCACAGGAAACATTATTGAATATGCTGTCAGATGGTAAGTATAGTTACCTTGTAGTTCGTAAGACTGCTAAGAGCATTAAGAACAGCGTATTTAAGTCATTGGTATCAAAGATTCATCAATATGGCTTAGGTGACTACTTCAAGGTCAACAAGACAGATATGAGTGTAGAGTGTGTTAACGGTTCATTACTGGTTACATCAGGATTGGATGACGTTGAAAAACTGAAATCAATCGATGGTATCAATAGGATATGGGTTGAGGAAGCATCTGAAATAACTGAATCAGACTTCGATCAATTAGACTTGCGTATGCGAGGGCTAAACACAGTCGGGTATCAGATGACATTTACCTTTAATCCAATAAGTGAGTTGCATTGGCTTAAAAAGAGATTCTTTGATTTAGGTGGTCCTGATGTGTTCGTCTTAAAAACGACATACAAGGACAACAAATATCTTGATGAGGCATATGTCAAGAAGTTAGAGAATCTTATAAACAATGACTTTCAATTCTATCGCATCTATGTATTAGGTGAATGGGGATCAATTGGAAACCTTGTGTTCACTAAGTGGAAGAAAGCAAACTTAAATGAATTGATTGATATTGGCGACAAACAAGTGCCATTAAAAAGCACGTTTGATAACTACTATAACGGACTTGACTTTGGTTTTGCATCCGATCCGTTGGCTTTCATTCGATTACACTACGATGTTAAAAACAAGCGTATTTATGTAACGGATGAAATTATGCAGACTGAAATGTTTAATGATGAGGCATCAGAGGTAATTAAACCAATTATAAACAACGAGATATTGAGTTGTGACACAGAACCAAAGAGTGTTGCCGACTTACGCAGAAACGGTTTAAATGCTAAAAGTGCTAAAAAGGGTGCAGGTTCTATTGAACATGGGATTAAGTTCATCCAGCAATGTGAAATCATTGTAGATGTTGGTTGTGTAAACACGATTAGGGAGTTGTCGGGGTATAAATGGCGAGAAGACAAAGATGGAAACATCATTCCAAAGCCAGTTGAGTATGATAACCACTTAATTGATGCGATGAGATACGCATTAGAACCGGCAAGTTCGGCAACACAATGGGGTTGGAAATAGGAGGAAACCATATGATGTTTGACAAGATTGTAGAGAAAAGACAGGAAACCGATCAATACAAGTATTTTACCTATGGTGATGACTATTACAATTCACGCAATACCGAAATAATGGAACGTAAGAAAAAAGTATATCTTGGTGAAGAATTGGGCGATGTTTCATCCCCTATGGTTGCACAACACACTTTGCCATCAGGACACTTGCGTAAGATCATTGATCAAAAGGTGCTGTATCAGTTAGGCAATGGTATCAAGTTTGATAACGATACGCAAAAGGAAATATTAAACAAGTATTTTGAAACATCATTTGATGAGTTCCTTATTGATAGTGGGTTAGATACATCCAAAAAGGCTGAATCATGGGCTTTTGCATTTATGCTTGATGGGGTATTAAGATTCACATTAATACCTTGTGAGCAGTTATCCCCTGTTTATGATGAATATGGGAAACTATCCATAATGGTAAGAACCTATGATGAGTTTGATGATAAGGGTAAAGAGATTGAAACAATGCTCGTTTACGATAAACAAGGAGTTACAAGATACCAACGCAAAAAGGATACATCTAAGTTCACAGAAGTAAGAAGTGTTGGTCATTATACAGAGCAAGACACATTCGATGGGAAACCTATTGATAACCCAGTTCAAAAGGGATTCGGACAAGTTCCATTCATTCCACTATTTAACAATAGGGATAGACATTCAGACCTATTCCCTGTTAAGCACTTCATTGATGTTTATGACATTATCAATTCAGATTTTGCCAATAACATTGATGATATGCAAGATGCGTTCTATACGTTAAAAGGGTATTCAGCAGAACCTAAAGCATTAATAGAGTTTATGAAACAGTTGAAGAAAATAAAGGCTGTGCCTATTTCAGAGGATGGGGATATTAAAGTCAATCAATTGGAAATCCCAGTTGAAGCTCGAAAAGTATTCCTTGAACTATTGACTAAGGACATCTATTCATTCTCAATGGCCGTTGACTTACGAGGGATTACAGGTGGTTCAATAACAAACGTCATGATTAAAGCCATGTATGCTGATCTTGACTTAAAGTGCGATCAATTCGAGAGTGAACTGAGAAAGTATATCAATTCAATCATCGACTTCATCAATAAAGTTACAAGCCAACAACTTGATAAAAAGTACAACTTCTTGCGTTCAATGATTATTAATGACAATGAACGTATTGATGGAATCGTTAAGTTGGCCGGAATCATATCACAAGAAACACAGCGTGAATTATTGCCCTATGAGATTGATATGAAAGAAGAAGATAAACGACTTGAAAAGGAAAACACTGGAGTTAATTTAGGTGATGGTGTTGTGAATCAAGGATGATTGACTACAAGGTTGCTGATAAAGAAACAGCAAAGATTGAAAAGAAGTTCATCGGTAATGTCACAAAAGCCTATCAGGTGGCATTAGATGACATAGGACAGCGATTAGACACACTATACGGTAAGTATTCAGTAGATGGTAAATTGAGCATAGAAACGATGTCTGTGGCTGATAGAAACAAAGTGTCAAGACTTAAAAATCAATATTCTTTGATTGAAAAGGACATTGGTAAAGTTACATCAGGACTATCAAGCCAAATAGAAGATACAGTTGGCGATGTTTACAAGATAAATTATGACGATGGGGTAAGAATGATTGGTGTAGAAGCTGGACAGTCTTATGCCTTTGACATGATAAACCGTCAGGCTGTGTATAAGGCGAGTGTAAGTGATCTTGGTAAGTTGGCACTGGAGTCAAATGAGATTGCGATTAAGCAAAATCTAAAGAGATCCATAACAACAAGCATTGTCCAAGGCGAATCAATACAGACGATGAAAAAACGCATTCAAAACGATTTAGAAACAAATGCGAACAACGCTGTACGGATTGCACGAACCGAAACAGGTCGAGTTATGAATGAGGCGAGATATGACTTGATGGGTGAGGCTGAAAAGGCTGGTATTGTGATGGATAAGGTGTGGTTGGCTAAAGATGATGACCGTACAAGACCATCACACAGAGCAATGAACGGTGAAAGAGTGGCCATTGACAAGAAGTTCAGCAATGGACTAATGAAACCGCTTGATCCATCAGGACCAGCATCAGAGGTTATTAATTGTCGTTGTACCATGTATAACGAGATAAACAGCATCGATGGAATACCATTTGATGAATTGGCAAAAGATCCGAGTGAAAACACTCCTAAAACGAATCCTGTTAGTAAAGCAAAACAGACCGTTGAAAGTGCTAAACAAAATGAAATAGTTAATCCTAAGAGTAGAAAAGAGAGTATGGATTTATTTAAGAAATATGGGATAGATACTAAAAACATACCAAGTAATATTGATGATGATATTTTAAGAGATTACAGTGTTGGTATGCAAAAGTTCTATAACGAATTTCCTGAAACAAAAGGGTTTGTAAAGGGAATAAATGGGGTTGATATAAACGGGACTGTGGGGAGGTTCAATCCTAACGATATGTATATAAGTGTAAATAAAACATTTATGAGCCAAGATTATGAATTATTTTCGCATAACATGAAAGATAACATAAGAGGTGGATTTCATCCTAAGGGTGCATCTATTGAATCAATATTTACACACGAACAAGCACATATGCTTGAGTTGACAATTGTTAACGATGAAACAATCAGTGGTGCTACATCTATGTGGAATAATCATATAGTTGCAGAAAGTTTGATTGATAAAACACTAATTAGGATGGGTGCAAAAAGTGCAGAAGAGGCGTTTTTAATAACCAAAAAGGTTGGAAAATATGGGATGGTAAATAAGAGTGAATTGTTTGCTGAGGCAATATCCGATGCGGTAAGTAATAAAAAGAACGCATTAGAGTTTAGCAAACAGTTAATGATAACAGTTAAAGAAAGGTTGGCATTAATTAAATGACACAGACAAAGCCCAATTGGTTTGATGAATGGGTTATAGCAGATATTACAGGATGGCATCTAAAAAATGATGCACCTGATGAAGTTAAAAAGGCTTATGTTGAATATATTAAAGAATATGATAACGCTATGACTTTAAAAGATGTAAACAGTTAAACCTGTTAACATATACGCTTGGCGGTAAGCATAAAACGCTACTCAAACAGTGGAAAACACTATAAACTTTCGGAGGAAACAACATGGAATGGCTTAAAGAGTTATTGGCTAAGTATTTGGAGGATGACAAGGTTGACGGTGCAATTGCCGAGATCAATAAGGAAATGCCTAAACATATGATGCCGAAAGAGAAGTTTAACGAAGTCAATGATGAGAAAAATGAGTTGAAAAAGCAGGTCAAAGATAACACAGTCGCAATGGAAACCTTAAAACAAAAGGCTGATTCTGTTGATGGCTACGAAAAGAAGATTGCTGAATTGACAACTAAGGCATCAGAGATCGAGGAAACAGCGAAAAAGAACATCGCACAGATTACAAAGAAAGTTCAACTTAAAGAGTTACTTTCAAACAGTGGTGTTCACAAGGATGCTGTTGATTTGCTTACAGAGAAGTATGTAGGTTCAATCGAATTGGATGACAAGGGCATTGTAGGTGCTGATAAAGTCATCGCAACGATTCGGGCTGAAAAGGCAGGGTTATTCCTCGAAAAAGATGTGAACAGTGGTGAGGATGATAAGAACAAAGGTTCAAAAGCATCTGATATTACTGATGCACAGATGAGGGCTTCATTTGATTTAAAATAAAATCCGTTAAATACGGAATGTCACGGAGGACAAAACATGGCTAATGTAATCGCTTTGGCGAAAAAGTATTTACCTTTATTGGATGAGATTTATCAAAGATCCGCTTTAACTTCAATCTTGGATGCGAAACCTGAATGGGTTAGAAATTCCGAGAACGCAAATGAAGTGTTGATCCCTAAGGTTACCGTTGATGGTTTGGCAGATTATGACAAAGCTGGTGGATTCGTTGCTGGTTCTGCTAATTTCAGTTGGGAAACTTTCCAATTGACACAGGATCGTGGTCGTTCATTCACCATCGATACGATGGACAATGAGGAAACCATCAATACCGCAGTTGGTGCTATTTCAGGTCAATTCATGCGTACGGAAGTTATCCCCGAAGTTGATGCTTACAGATTCGCAGTCATGGCTGATCTCGCAGGTACTAAAGTTGATGCTGATCTTACCAAAGATACCGCAATACAAGCACTTGATGCAGGTCGTGAGGCTATGCTTAACGCTTCTGTAAACTTATCGTCTGTTATCACTTTCGTTTCCCCTAAAGTTTATACTTTCTTGAAACAATCAAGTCTGATTGTTAGACAGTTAGTTGTAAACGCAGGGAACGCATCCATCAATCGTGAAATCGAAACGTTGGATGGCAGTCCGATTATCGTAGTTCCTCAAGATCGTTTCTATGATTCGATTACGTTATATGATGGAACGACTGGTGGACAAACTGCTGGTGGATATGTCAAGGCAGTTGGTGCTTTAGACATTAACTTCTTATTGGTTGATACCAACGCAGTAATGGGCTTGAAGAAACACGCTAAACCGAGATTGTTCAATCCTGATCAGAATATCAATGCAGATGCTTTCAAGTACGACTATCGTTTATATCACGATATGTTGGTATTTGCGAATAAGACTAAAGGCATTTATCTTCATACCGAAGCTTCAGGATCTTAATTTAGGACATTAGGAAAAAGGGGTGCTTTAATTAGCATCCCTTACCTATTTGGAGGAAAAACAAAATGTTAGTAAGAGGAATCGGTCATTTTAAGACCATTGCAGACAATCAGTGGGATAAATACAAACGGATGGGGTATAAACAAGTAGTTGAACCTAAAGTCGCTGTAAAGCCACAGGAAAGTCTGCCAGTTGAAAAGCCTATTGTAGTTGAAGCGTTAGTTGAGGTTACAAAAGAACAGGTATGTAAATCTTTAGATGCAAAAGGCATCAAATACGATAAGAGGTCTAAAAAAGCAGATTTGATGAAATTGTTGGAGGTGTAAAATGCTCGAAAGCGTGTTGCGTTATCTTAACAATTATTTTATCAACGATTATTGTGATGCAACAGCGTGTTTAGTTGACGGAGTTACCGTTGCTTACCCCGATAAGTTCATTGCAGGACAATACATCGCTATAGACGGATCGATCTTGAATAATGGAGTTTATAAGATTGCGAGTATTTCAGGGAGTAAGTTAGTTTTGGCATCAGGATTTACAATGGTTGCTGAAACACGAAGTATCCATACACCATTGTTTAGCGTATGGGGTTTAGCAATTCCAAAAAACATTATTGACATAGTCGCAGAGATTACAGCATACAACACTGACAACAACGGAAACATAAAAAGTGAAACGTTGGGAGATTACTCAGTTTCATACAATTCCGGGGATTCATCTTGGATTGGTGCATTTGCTAAAAGGTTATCACAATATCGTAAGGCATACTTGATTAAACCTGTCAGAATCATTAGAGAAATTGATGATTATGATTAAGAACATTGAAAATTACTTTTATCCGATCATCATTCAAAGAAGTTCAGGTTCAACAGGTGCATTAGGCGGTCCAATCAATGACTTTAAAACCCACATTACCGTTCAAGGTGTGCTAAGACAGATGCCGACAGGGTATGGCGGTGAAGTCAATTCATCGAACAAGCCAATAACAAAATCATCCCATAGGATGTATTGCAGGATTGCTGACATTAAGACAAAAGACAGGGTTTATCTTGATGGCAATTCATATAACATCACTACAGTTAATGACGTGATGGGGTTTGGTGAGTTGATGCAAGTAGACTGTGAGTTGATCTGATGGATATAAAAGTCAAGGTAAAAATCAACAAGTCTATAAGAGATATTAAGCCTTTAATTGATAAGGCAAGGTATCAAGGACTGTTGGCAAGTGCGATGTTGGTTGAAAAGGATGCGAAAATTGAATGCCCTGTTGATACAGGTCGTTTAAAAGGATCGATAACCTATGAGGTTAAACCTGATGTTGCTACAGTTGGAACTAATGTTGAGTATGCTAAGCACGTTGAATATGGAACGAAGTTTATGCAAGGGCATCCGTATTTAAGACCGGCACTTGACAAGAACATTATAAAAATCAAAAACATATTCAAAAACCTGTTGGCGAAAGTAGGTGAGTGAAATGCTGATCGAACAAGAGTTTAGAAATGTTGTATTAGGTTTAAGTTCAATACCTGATGCAAATATAAATTACATTGAGGCATTGGAAAAACAAACAGTGCCTTATATTACAATGTCTAAAGTATCGTCACCAAGATCCCAAACATTGAGTGGTCGTGATGGTATGGCAGTCAGTAGAATACAGGTGAATGTCTATCAAGCAACATATGATCAAGCCAAAACATCGGCCAGTGAATTATATGCCATTGCTGACCATACATCTGAAACAATTGCGAATATCAAGTTAGATAACGAGTTTGACACTTATGATAGTGTTTCAAAACAGTTCGGTGTCATGCTTGATTTCTTGATTAGTCATTATGAATGAAAAACGGAGGTAAACAAATGTTTGCACAAGGAACAGTTTTAAGTATTACGATCAGTAATGTTTTAACACCAGTTGCATCACTTACTGGAATTAATGGGTTAGATATTTCGGCTGATGAAGTCGATACTACTACTCATGATTCAGTTGATGGGTATCGTGAGTTTGAGCAAGGGCTAAAAGATGCAGGTTCAGTTGATCTTGACGGAATCTTATCTTTGGTTGCCTCACAACTTGCTTTGAAAACGCTTTTAGACAGTGGGGATGTGGTTGCGATGACTATTACTTTCCCTAATGATTTAGGTTCATGGGCATTTAATGGATTTATCACTGCATTAAGCACAGAAGCCCCTATCGATGATAAAGTCGCTTTCAGTGCATCGATTAAAGTCAGTGGAAAACCAACGCTTTCAGCAGGTTCTTAATAGATGGAAAGAACAGTTGGGTTTGATGTTGATGGTAAGCATTATACTTTAAAGTATGATTTCAACGCTGTATGTGACATTGAAAGGGTTATGGGAGTAGGCATAACCACTATGATGTCAGGTGATAGAGTTGGAATGGATACGATCAGATGTGTTATTTGGGGTGGGTTGAAGTGGAAACTTCCCGGATTTACTATACAAGCATCCGGTAACCTTATCCAAAAGTATATGGAAATCAACGGTGATATTACAAAACTTGCCAATGATGCGATCAAACTTTTGGGTGAATCCATTGGTGGAAAAGAAAAAGCAGATGAAGTTGAAGATGTGGGGGAGTAGTTTCCCACTTTTCACCACTTGCAGAAACATACTTTGAAATCGCTTGTGAGTTAGGTTTAAAGCCTAATGAGTTTTGGACTATGATTCCGAGCGATTTCTTTGTATATGTAAAAGGCCGCACAAAGTTCATAAAGGATCAAGAACAGATGAACTTACGCAGAAACGCATTATTGTGTGCGACAATAGCTAATTTTGTTCCAATGAGGAGTAAAAAAGGCAAGGTGTTTAAGGTGGATGATTTCATGCCTAAACAAAAGACTAAAAAAACAAAACAAACAGATAAGGATATGTTTAATGAGATATTACGCATCAACGCAGTGTTGGGCGGAAAAGTAAAAGGAAAAGAGGAGGTGGCAAAATGAGTGATGTATCACAGATGTCCGTTGAGATAACAGCCGATACCAAAGGTGCGATATCAGGAATAGACGGTGTTGATAAGAAAATGGCTGATTTTTCAAAGAGTGCTGAAAAAGTAGGAAAATCAATGACCACTTTTGTCACCTTACCAATTTTAGCGGGTTTTGGTGCAATGATAAAAGGTGCATCAGACTTTAACGAAACAGTGAACAAAGTCGCTGTTGCATTTGGTGAGGAAGTAAGCCCTGAAGTTATTAAATGGGGAGATACTACTCTTAAACAGTTTGGTATTGCCAAGGGAACAGCGTTAGATATGATCGCATTGTATGGTGATATGGGTACTTCAATGGGTATCCCACAAGATAAAATGGCAACAATGGGGCAAAGCCTTGTTGGGTTAGCCGGTGACTTATCATCTTTTAAAAACATAAGCCTTGAAGCATCGCAGAACGCTTTAAAGGGGATATTTACTGGCGAAACCGAATCACTTAAAGGGTTAGGTATCATCATGAATGAAACAACTTTAAATGCCTATGCTTTAGATAAAGGTCTTATCACGATGAGTGTTGATCAAAACAAAGTTAAAAAAGCACAGAATGATGCTAAGAAAGCACAAACAGATTATAACAATGCGGTTAAAAAATACGGTAAAGCATCAACACAAGCAATAGATGCTTCTGTCAAACTAAGCGATGCAAATGATAAGGTTGCTAAGGCACAAAAAGGTGTTGCAAACACAATGACACAAGCTGAGTTGGTCCAATTGAGATACAATTTTGTTATGGATGCGACAAAGAATAGTCAAGGAGACTTTTCTAATACATCAGATGGAACTGCAAACAGCATGAGATCCTTGAGTGAAACTTTAAAGGAAGCATCAGCATCTTTTGGCACAATCTTGTTACCTATCATTACCCCGGTTATTCAGGCGATAACAAACCTATTGGGTTGGATAAGTGGACTTGATGAAAATACAAAGGCTATGGTTTTAACATTCCTCGCTATCGTTGCATCGGTTGGTCCTATTCTATTAATCGTTGCAAAGGCAGTTACGGTGTTTGAGCAATTACAGAAAATCACAATATTGCAAACTGCGGCACAATGGTTAATGAATACATCGTGGTTAGGATTCCCGGTTGTGTGGATTGTTGCAGGTATCGTTGCCTTAGTTGCTATTATATGGGTTCTATATAAAAACTGGGATACCGTAATTAAGTGGCTTAGTGACTTATGGACAAATATGAAGATAATGTTTACAAATGTTCTCAACGCAATCGTAGCGACAATTTATGGATGGGTTAACAATGTTAAGTCATTCTTTGTTGGACTGTTTGATTCAATCATAACAACTATTTCTGGATGGGCGAATAATATGAAAAAGTTTTTCACAGGGGCATTTGATGGCTTGATTTATGTTATTGTTCATTTTAATCCATTGGCTTTGATCGATACTTACATATTAAAACCATTCAAAAACATTGATTTGTTTAGCATAGGCAAGAATGTCATTCAAGGGTTCTTAGATGGAGCTGGATCACTGTTTAGAAATATAGGCAAATTCTTTATTGATTTGTTGCCGGGTTGGATAGTAGGACCATTTAAATGGGCTTTGGGAATTAAGTCACCATCAAAGGTATTTGCGGGGTTTGGTGATAATATCGGTCAAGGCTTAATTAATGGGATGACAGATACACTGGGAATGGTTAAGAGTGCATCAATGGACATGGCAGATATGACAACGGTAGGGATGCCTGTTAATTCGGGATCTGATAACTACATTACGATGCCATCAGCAACACCACAACAGCCTATCAATGCACAGTTTCAAATAGTCATTGGTGGAACTGTTTATCAAGCGATTATTGATGGAATAAATGACACACAGCGTTTGGCAGGTAAAACGCTGATCGAGGTCTAATATGGCAACACTAACAATTGGTGCAGTCGCAGTTAAAGGACCGACAAGTCTACAGGCTAGAATAGTCGATGAATATCGCAGAGATATAACAAACGCAAAAGGACTGATCATAAGGGATAGGATAAGAACAAGAAGGTATTTGGATATTAGTTGGGGTTTAATGACACAAACAGAAATGAGTGCGTTATTGACAGCTATTGATCCTGTGTTCTTTAATGTTACCTATGTTGATCCTAAGTTATCAACAACAACAAAGTCATTCACAATTGACAAAAAGGATATCACAAAATCATTGATCGTTAGGTCAGAGGTTATGTGGGAGGGGTTAGATATAACCTTGAAAGAGAGGTAAGATATGACTTTTCAGGAAGCAATCGGATCAGAAACACGCACAATATACGCAAAAATGACAGCAATTGATCTATCCATTCCTGATGGCAATATCGAAAGCGTAGTTGTTACCTCGTCATTGCTGACTGGTTCATCCTTTGAGATTGGTACAGCAGTTGCCGGAAGCATATTAGCAACACTGACCGATTATGATGGGGTATTTAGTTCGTATGATTTCTCAGGTAAAGAATTCAAGCTTGAATTAGGTGTAGTAGAAAACACAACGCATGAAGATTTACACGCATATACTCATGCTCAACTAAACGCATATACCCATGATCAATTAAATAATACTATTGAATATAAAACACTTGGTTATTTTACTGTCACAGACGTAACAAGGGAATCAGAATACATAACGTTGAAAGCAGTTGACCGTATGTATTTGTTTGATAAAGAGTATGATGATTCAGGGTTGACATATCCAGTCACACTTTTTGATGTATTGAATGATGCCTGTTCACAAGCCGGTGTTCCATTGGCAACAGAATCATTTGCCAATGATAGTTATGAGATTGCATCGATGTCATTTTATCTTGTGACATTAAGAAAAATATTGCAATCAATTTCAGAGTTAGCGGGTGGTTATGCAACGATCAACATTGATGGTGAGTTAGAGATTATTACACTTAATTTGAATGATCTTACACCAAAAGAGATTTTGCTTGAAAATTATTATGCTGATGGTTTAGGAGTTGGCGAAGTCGCAAATACTGTAATTGATAATGTTGCTGTTCAAACTGGCGATGTTATCTCTTATGGTAGTGCAGGAACAAATGTTTATACGATTGTCAATAATATCTTTGCACAGTCACCGGCTGATTTAGTTGGTGCTATTTATGGTGTGCTTAATGGGTTATCATACGCATCGATCAGTATCAATTGGCAATGTGATTTTAGTATGCCGATTGGAAAGTCTTGTACTATCGAAATTGATACAGATTATGCTCTAAACAGTTATTTGCTCAATAGGGTAATAACATATGACGGAGGGTTGACAGAAACCACTAAAGCACCAGCAAAGTCTGATGTGGTAAAAAATAGTGTTATTCAGGGATCTGTTAAACTTGCAGTTGAAAAAGCAATTGCAGAAATAAGGGTTTTACAAGACGATATTTTACTAAAAGTAAGTCTTGATGATGTTGTTGCATCTATCAATTTATCCACAGAGGGTATTACTATTGATGCAGACAAGATTACTCTTGAGGGTATTGTTACAGCTAACAGTTATTTTAAAGTGTTGCTTGATGGTTCTATTGAGGCGGTAAATGGTAAGTTCACAGGCGAAATTACTGCTACAAGTGGCAAGATTGGTCGATTAGATATAACTGATGACGATATTTACTATGTATCAGACGAGTTCGCTAAACAATATAACAATAGTGATATTGCAAGATTAAGGCAAATAATGGCTGGATTGATTACTGCAACAGATTATGATAATTATGTTTATGACATTAACGGTAGTGGAACTATTACAACAACAGACTTAGTTCAATTAAGAGCAATTGTTGCTGGAACACAAGCAAATCCAAACAAAATGATTAAGTCAATTATTCAAATAGGTAAAGTTACAGGAGAAATATCTGTTACATCAATCACTTCAACAAGTAGTTATCCAAGTCCTAATTCATTTAAGATGTGGGGAGATGTATTGATTGGTTCTATGGCAAGTATTGATTATTTATCTACTAACGAATTGACAGTATCATCAACTTTTTTGGTATCTAACTTAAATTCGGATATGGTTGGTGGTCGCCATGTAGAAGATTTAATGGCTTATACTTTAGGTGGACAAAACCCAGATATAGACACATATAAAACCACAGGTGTTGTCCAATTATATGATTCTACTAAAACACCAGAAGGTTTAATTGGAATATTAGAAGTTCTTGCATATAGTGTTGATTGGGTTGTTCAAAGATGGACACCAATTGCTTCAACTAATTCATCTCCTTGGCAAAGAATGTTTCATAACGGAACTACTTGGACTACATGGAAGCATATAACATGATTAAATGTATTAAAAAACTTATTGTATTTTCATTGATTATTTTATCAATCATGCCATATCAAATTGGAGATATGAATAGAGATGGTAAGATTACTACAACCGATTTAGTGTTAGTTAGATTAGGTTTAGGTGGTAGTGATATGATGGCAGACTTGAATTATGATAAAATAGTAGACGAAGAAGATTTAAATATTATGCGATATAAAATTGCTAAATAGCAAGGAAAGAGAGATTAAGTGGAAAAACTAAATATTAGTATCGAAAGTATTATTAAAGAATATGATCAAAAATTATCAGAGTTGAACAGACAAAATGTGATGTTGAAAGTTGAGAACATTGCGTTAAAGGAAAGAATTGCTAAGTTAGATGTTGAAAAACCTGAACCAAAAGCTAAGGAATAATAATCAATGAAAAGAAAGAGGGTGAATTAATGTGTCAACAGTTACAACAAATTACAGTATAGTAAAGCCATTAACAACAGAAGATTATGATGTTGCTATTGTAAATTCTAATAACGATATTATTGATACTACTTTGTTCGCTAAGGTAGACAAGGTAAGTGGTAAAGAATTATCCGATAACAATTATACTGATGCCGAACAAACAAAGTTAAGTGGTATTGAAACAGGTGCAGAAGTAAATAATATTAGCGATGTGAATGCTACCGATTTAACCGATAGTGGAGATAGCACATTACATTATCATTCTGCCGATAGATATACTTTGCCTACTGCCGAAGCAAGTGTTTTAGGTGGCGTAAAAGTTGGCTCACGCTTATCTATTGCAGATTCAGTTTTAAGTGCAGATGTGCAGACAACCGATATTAGTGGCAAGGTAGATAAAGTCGCAGGTAGTTCACTCGTTGCCGATAGCGTTATGACAGACTTAACTGACGGTGGAAACACTACTTTACATACTCATGACAGTAAAGCAAACGTGGCACAAGAAGCGTGGTCAACACCAACATTAGTTAATAGTTGGGTTGCCGTTGGTGCAGAACCACTAAGGTATCGCAAAGACACGCTTGGTATTGTCAATTTTGAACTATCAATAAGTGGCGGTAGTAGTACCGTTATGACATTCCCATTAGGTTATAGACCAGACTTATCGCAATATTTTGTCGGTTCAGGTGGTGTTGCTATTGCTTTATTCTTGATTGCAGCCACAGGTGTTTTGACAGTTGTTGTAGGTTCTGGGAATTTGCGTGTGAAAGGAAGGTTTAAGGCGGCTTAATATGAAATATGTACGAATAATTGACCAAAACGGTCTGTTTATCGAAGATGCTTTTGTGGAAGAACTAACGCCGTTTACTATTGAAGAACCGTGTCCACAAGGTTTTATATTGCCAAAATGGAACGGTTTACAATGGATTGAAGGTGGAGTTAAACCTATTGTTGAAACAATTATTGAACCAACGATTGAAGAAAGGTTAACCACAGTTGAAATATCGCAAGATGATATTATTTCAGTATTGGCTGAAATCGTGGGAGTAACATTATGAATGAAAAACTGTTAAAAGTAGTTCAAGCAATCGCTGACAAAAAGAAAATTGATAGTGATAAGGAAAATGTTATCAAATTAAAGTATGAAGCAAAGAAAAAAGTTAAGGCACTTACCGACAAGGAACGCTTAGACAGAATAGAAGAATTATTAGGATTGAAATAGCCCTAAAGGGAGAAAAGAGAAACACATGGAAGAATTACTGAAACAGTTATTGCCTTCATTATTGAATATTGCACAGATTTTATTAGTGGCTTTGGCATCATATCTTGGATTTAAATTAAAAATATTCCTTGCAGACCAACAAAAGAGATCGATCGTTGAATCAACCGTTAAGTATGTTGAACAAGTTGGGAAAGCACTTGGTTCAGATGAAAAATTAGCGTTGGCTAAAGCTCGTGCGTTAGAATTACTGAACGCTGCTAACTTGCCTATTAGCGAATTAGAACTTGATACATTGATCGAATCGTTTGTCTTAGCATTTACTGAACACTACAAAATAGTTGAACCAGTTCCACCTGTTGAAGTTGTCGAGTAAATTATGAAAGCAGGTGAAAAACTGCTCGAAAATGGGGTAGAGGTCGCACTTTACCCCGATCCTGTTTTATGCTATGACCAACACTTAGATTACTGCTACATTGATTTTAATGGTCGTGCAGGAAACGCTTACGCACCTTGTAAAGTTAAGGTAGTCAAAAACGATGATCCAAATTATCACATTGTTTGGTTTTGGACAGTTGAACCAGTAAAAACACTAAAGGGCATTACTCACCTTACTTTCTTATTTGAGCATGACAATGATGTAAGCGATTTAAAGGTTGGCGATATTATTGAACAGGGTGGGCGATTATATCAAGAGGGTGGATTCGGTCCTAAAGGTCCTACAACATACCCGGCACATTATCACATGGGAGTTGCAATAGGACACACAACAAAACGAGTTACAAACAAAAACGGTAAACCCGATATGGTTGGCTGTGTGTATGCTAACGAAGTTTTATATCTTGCAGGTAATGAAGATATCCAAAAGTTAGGCAATCTAAAGTGGGAAGTTTATAAACCACCAGTCTATGCAATTATGGCCAATGTTTACGAAATGGCTTTCAAATGCAAAGATGATATGAAAATTAGAGTTAAGCCATCTACAGACTATGCTCAAAATGGATTGTTGCCAAGACTTACACAGGTTGATATAACACAGTCATCCATAGGTAAAGTAAATGGTTATGAGTGGGTTAAACTTACATATAAAGATGTAACAGGCTATTGTGCTGTATTAGATAGCACTAATGTGTTTTCTAAGCCGACAGTAGTTGTGCCTATTGTTAAGCCGGTTGAGGTGATTATTAAACCTGTTATAGAACTGGTAATCAAACCAATTGTTGAACTGCCTATTGTTGAACCGATAAAGATTGAGCCAGTTGAACCAACTACCGAGGAAACCTTAGTAGTTGAACCTATCATTGAACCAGTTATTGAAGAACCGTTACAGCCTATCGAAGAACCTATCATTGAGGTAGTTGAACCAGTGATTGATCCTATCGTAGAACCAATCGAAACAAAACCGATAGAAGAAGAAACACCAACGGATGAACAAGTTATCGAAGAATTGCCAAACGTTGCACCAATGCCACAGAAACAGCCACAGTGGTCATTGTGGAGTATTATCAAGCAGATATTAGATTTAATTATCAATCTATTCAGGAGGGAGTTGTAATGACAGAGAAATCAACAAGCAATAGAATTGTTTTAGAAATGGTTAAAGAAGTAAAGGATACAACAAATCAAGTTCAAGGTTCAGTGGGAGAGATACAAACATCTTTAGCAGAAATCAAAAACGAAATAAAGAATCTACCCAAAATTGATTTTGAAAAGCACCAAGCAATTGATCAGAGGCTTGGATTTCAAGACGAAAAAATAGCAAAGGTTCAGCAAGAGATCAAGGACTTAAAGTTTGCTGGTTGGGGTTTAGTTTCAGGTATACTGATCTTGTTCATAAAATCGATGTGGGATTTAATTGTTAGATAGCCATCCTTATGGGGTGGCTTTTTTTTATGTGTAGTTTAGTGCATATTATACACATAAGCAATAAATGAAACATTAAATAGGACATTAAAATGTTATTATCGTGCAGAAATTGTAACGCTTTTTCAAATAGATAATATCATTCAACGATATTAAAACAATAAATAGGACATTATTTTTACTTACATGGTTTGGTTTAATTTTAAGTAAAGTTTGACTATACTCGAAATACTTATAGTAGACACTTATTTATTCGACTATACTCGAAATCAACATATTTCTGTCATCTTAGTAAAGTTATTTCTATATATTTATGTGTTTTACGCCAAAATAACTTCACACAATTTAATGTAAAAATAGTATTGACTTATGCAGAAATGCGATGTAGTATGGAATCATAAAGGAAACGATTACAACATCGTTAGGTAAATGAATGAAACGCAGGTTAAGACCATCGATCAAGTATTTCTTGATTATCATGTTGGCTTTATTTTTAATGTATTCAATGTGTGTATATCTAATGGAAGTGAATAAAGAAAACCTTGCCAAACTTGGCATAACGGAGGAAATGAAGTGAGTGATATTAAGTTTAGAGGTCGAAGAGTAGATAATGGAGAATGGGTTTATGGTGGTTTGTGGATATCTCACGCTAACCATTGTTACATCGAAGATGAAAAACAATTATTTTGGGTAAAGCGTGATACCGTTGGTCAATTCACAGGCTTACCCGATACCAAAGGAAAAGATATGTATGTGGATGATATTGTTTATTCACCATATTCAAAAGAATTTTCAATCATAAAGTTCGGTAAATATCGTGATCGTAAAGATTCGATAATACACTGGGGTTTCTATTCCGTAAGATTCTTAGGCAAAGATGCTGACGATGACGGAATGTATGATCCTCATGATTGTTGTGGGTTGTTTGATATTAACGATAGGGTATGGTGTGAGGTTGTCGGTGATATCCATCAACATACAGTGTGTTTAGGAAAGATAATTAAAAAGGAAGAAATGAAATGAAAAAGACTTTAAGACAAGCAAGACAAAACGCAGGGTTTACATTGATGAGTGCATCTAAGCTTATAGGTTGCCATATCACATCATTAGCACGATGGGAAAATGATCCGTCAATGGTCAAGGCATCGGTTCAGGAAAAGATCGCATCAGCTTATGGTTTGAAAGTTAGCGACATTCAATGGAGGAAAGCATAATGCCATTTAAAAATATTGACTTGACTGAAATAGTCAAACAGTGTGTCAAGAACATCAAGGATGCTGAACAAGTTAAAAAGATTGTTGAGGCATCAATGATTCTGAATATGCCTAAAGAAAACAAAATTGCAATTTTAAAGGTTGTTGATGAGAAAACAAATATCATTATCAAAAATAAAATGATACTTAAAATAAGCGATGTTCTTACGCAGGTTGATGCTTTAGCTGATTATGGTAGGCACGTTAGTGACATTGACTTGTATGACAAGATGGCTAAGATTGGTGATGGATTGGCAATAATGATGGAGGAAAAATATAATGATATTTCGACAAAGTGATTTGTTTACTTATAAACCGCTTAATCATTTAACGAGAATTTATGGACAAGACGGTGACTTGATGACACTAAGACAGACTATCATCGAGTATATGATGCGAGGTGAAAACATCTATCTATCAGACTTTGGTGGGTTATCTGAACGCTTAATCAGGGATGTCATCAGTAAACAAAGACCAATTGGTCCGATATACTTACCTGATGGCGATGGTCAAGGCAGATATGTAAACATCGATTGCTTAGACCAAGAAGTCATTGAGGCTTACAACGCAACACAAATAGCCTCAGCACGATCACATTATTTCAATACAATCAGACCGATATTAGCCTATTCAGAAATCGAAAACAACAAAGCTCTGATGGGAACGCTGGATCTTGCGTATGGTTCTGATGATGACAACTAATGAGTTTGTTATGTGCCTGTATATCATTGGTGGAGTATTTACTGGATTGATGATTTTAATTGGCTTAATCGCATACTTGTGTGGAGGAAAAAATGAAACACACGATTAAAGAATATCAAGAAGTGTTGAATAGATGGTATGCAATTTATGTTTTTAGTTTATATGAAAAAGCAAAAGCAAAAGAAAGTTATTTCATACTTCAAGAACTAATAGACGATAAGAAGCCGATTAAACCAAAGATCATCGGGCATAACGAAAGTATAGTATTCACAGACGGTAGAAAGACACCTGAGTTATATGTAGGTGCGTGTGAGTGTAGTCGAGTAGTTTATAGTAATTGGGTTGTATGCCCTTACTGTACCAAGGTGCTTGACTGGAATAAATGAATTATGTGAAGTTTGAAAAACTATTGACTTGTTTCTCATAAGAAATTATAGTGAAGTTAACCAAGCAATTACAACATTGCGGAAAGAGGATATATGTTTAACGAAGTTAAAGAAGTGGATTATAGTCAGCTCAACATTTATCAAAAGATGTTGTTGGCACAATCGGATCTCGAAAGAGTAAAAAAGAAGTTGAATGTTACGACAAAGACGGACAAGGATGGAAAACCGATTGCATCGTATAAGGCTGTTGCATACGCTGATGTATTGGATGCTGTTAAACCGATTGAGGAAAAGTATCGCATTTATTCACATCAGATAGATTATGAAATTATTGATCAACAAGTCATAGAAACAGAAAAATCATACGGAGTTACAAAACAATTTTATTTAAGAGTTGTGATGACATTCAGATTCGTTAATGTTGATAAGCCAAGTGAATATATTGATATTAAGTCGAGTGGAGTTGGAATTGATACAGGCGATAAGGCTGACGGAAAAGCCATAACATATTCTTCAAAGTATTGTTTACTACAAGCTTATAAAGTTGAAACAGGCGATGATCCTGATCAAGAACCATCAGAACCTTTAAAGAGTGTTGGTAAGATGCCCGAAAAGAATACCCCAGTTAAGAAATCAGAACCAGTCAAGCCAGTTACACCAGTTGAGAAAGTTCCCGATGTTCAAGCCAGTGATGCAACAATCAAAGAGTTACGAGGTCTATTATCTGATGCAGAATCAGAGGCAGTTATGAAACACTTTGAGATCGACAGTTTGATCTTGATGACCGAAGCACAAGCACAAGCAATGATTACAAGAAAGCAAGGGAAAAAATAATATGGCACAAAACAATTTAATTGGATTAGATTTGAATGTTGATCAGAATTTCTTAGCAGATGCAGTTAAACAAACTGTTTTAATTGGAATTTCAGAAGCGTTAAATGGAAAGAATGAAATAGTAAGTCAAATCGTAAATGCTGTTTTATCTCAAAAGGTTGATACAGATGGAAGAATGAGCAGTTACGAAAGAGATAACAAATTTACTTTAGTTGAATATCATGTTATGAAATTGTTAAATAAAGAAGTTGAAGATACAATCATCGAAATTGTAAATGAGCAGAGAGAAGATATTAAAAAGATTATTCGAGAAGCTTTTAAAAAGAAACATTTTGCAGACCAGGTTGTAGATGCTGTAATGAACGGAACAATTAACCAATTAGGTAATGCTTATCGAACAACTGTTTCCGTTTGTTTAAACAGCAAGGAATGAGGTAAAAGCATGGATAAAGATTTGGACATTTTGGGTTTCATAATTGTTAATGGTGCTATACCGCTATCAATACAAAAGCAGATTGCGTTAAATGAGCAGGTATTGAAGAACGCTAAAGAAAAACAAGAATCGTATAAAGAGCAGTTGACACGCTTGATGGAAGAAAACGGTGTTACCAGTATCGAAAACGATGATTTCAAGGTTACTTATTTCCCGGAAAATGAAACGACAAGATTTGACAGTGCCAAAGTTAAGGCAGAATACCCGGAGGTTTATATCGAATGTATGAAGAAGAGCAAAGTCAAATCATTCATAAAGCTGGAAACAAAATAGATTTTATTGAGGATGGTCATCGATATGTTGTGAATGGGATTGAGTTACCAAGCGTTTCAAAAATCATGGAATCATTGTCCAAAGAAAAGTACGCAAACATCGATGTTGTTACCTTAGAACGAGCATCCAAAAGAGGTACTAAGGTTCATAAAACGGTTGAACTGTTTGAAAATCTTGGATTACTGGCAACGGATGATATGCGTGAATATCTTATCGAATATCAGATTGCCAAGCGTTTATACAATATTGAGGTATGTAATACTGAATTGATGATGACGAATGGTCGTTATTGTGGCACAGTAGACCAAATAAGCCTCTTAGACGGTCATTTGTGTATAGTTGATATAAAGGCAACATCCATGATCAATACCGATCTGTTAGAGGTTCAATTGGCTGGGTATTTACAATTAGCTTACGATAACGGATTTATCATTGAAAAGACATATGTCTTGCAGTTAAAAAAAGATGGGTTCAAGTTCAAAGAAATCATTCCTAATAATATGTTGTGGCAAAGTTTACTGGATAATTATTATGACAGAAGTTAAACGATGTGCGTTGTGTGGTGTCGAATCGGCACTGCACAGCCATCATGTTGTTGGGCGAGTAGGTCCAAATAAAGACAACCCAGAAAATAAGATTTGGTTATGTTGGAAGTGTCACTATGAATGGCACAACACAAGAACATTCTTAATGGAGTTGCGAGTGTATAAGATTATGAAACAGAGATATGGTGAAGCGTTCCCTATTCTTGTGAATGGTAAGCCATACAACACAAAATGGATTATGAAGTGCCAAAAGCACTTGGAGGAAAAGTGAAAAAAGGTAGATTAACTGTTTCAACTATTTATGAGGGAGATTATGAATATTTAAAACAATGCAAAGAAGATGGTGAGTTGCCAATAACTGATTGGGGTATTTATTCTGAAATTGTAGACAATAGAATGGAAGTTTGCGAGGTTGAAGATGATGAATAGAACAATCAAGTTTAGAGGAAAACGAGTAGATAATGGAGAATGGGTTTATGGTGGATTATGGATATCTTACGCTAATGATTATTACATTATTGATTCTGTTTGGTTAAATCGATTAAGAACCAAAGGTGGAAAAACAACATACGGTTTCGAAGATGAAAAACAATTATTTTGGGTTAAGAGAGAAACCGTTGGTCAGTTCATCGAAGAAACAGATACAAACGACAACGAACTTTATGAGGGTGATATCATCAAGTATTTGGATGGAGAATATGAAACCGAAGATACCCCAGAAGAAGATTATTTGGTTGACTATATTGTTTGGGGTGGAATTCATCATTATCCAGCGTTTGATTTAGTTAACAACCATTTTGAAATGAATGGAATATATGAGATTTGGGATGGTGGATTTGGTGTTCATAAAATTGGAAATATTTACGATAATCCCGAATTATTAAAAGGAGAACAAAATGAGCCTTGATCTTGTTCAAGAAATGAACACAAAGGTTGCCGAATTATCAACAAGCATAAAGTTATTATCAGGATATGGAAAAGCATTAGCCGAAGCTGAACGTGATTACAAGATGGAAATCACAAAAGAGGTTTTTATCTTGCGAGATCAAAAGATGCCAGTGACAATGATAAACTTGATTGTTTACGGACAGCACAATGTGGCTGAAAAGAGATTCAAGCGTGATGTTGCAGAGGCAATGTATAACGCAAATCAAGAGCATATCAATGTCACAAAATTACAATTAAAAATAATTGAAAATCAGATTCAACGAGAGTATTATGATAAGTAAGAGGTATTAAGCCATGAGTGAGTTATATGGAATACAGTGACAAAGAGTTCATAAAACTGTATCGAAGAATGTTAAGCAATACAACAATAATGAAAGATGCTGACCATTTAGCGATGTGGACATATTTACTTTTAACGGTTGCTTGGAAAGAGTGTTATGCTGAGTTTGGTGGTATAAAAATTAAGATAAATGCTGGTCAATTTGTGTATGGAAGAAAGGCAATTGCCAGTAAATTAGGTTGCTCAGAAAGTAAAACGCAAAGGGTTTTGAAACGATTTCAAGATGAACATATGATTGAACAACGGATGTCTTCAAGAAATCGTTTGATTACCATACTTAATTGGGGTTCGTATCAAATGTATGAACAGCACAATGAACAACAAATGAACAACAAACGAACAACAGATGAACAACAGATGAACACAAAAGAAGAAGATAAGAATTTAAGAAGTAATAATAATACTTATAAAGAGGACACACACATTGATGAAATTGTTTCTATGAATCCTAAAAAACAAACAAAAAAATCATATGGTGAGTTCAAGAATGTAAAACTATCCGATGATGAATATCAAAAAGTGTTAAGTGGTGTCTTGTTACATTACATAGACCGTCTTGATGCTTACATCGAATCAACAGGGAAACGATATAAAAGCCATTACGCAACAATCTTAAATTGGAATCGTAGCGATATTGGGAAACCAGTGAATAAACGATCAGAGGAAATGCCTGATTATAAATCAGACGAAAAGCCGATGAATGAAAATGAATTAAAAGATTTAAAAGAGAGGCTAAAAAATCTTGGTAAAAAATAAAGAATATCTTACAGTTAAGTTTGCCGGAGGAACAGTTAAATTGTTTGAAGATGAAACCATAAGCATGATGAAACAACAACTTAACGGAACGGAAATGTATGTGATTAGATCAGGAAAAGCAAAGATTGTATTTGAGATTACACATAAGTATCCAAGCTTCGTCATTCCGTTTATAGTTCACTGGAAATTATTCAAGTGGAGAAAGTATCGGTCAACATTAATGTGGTGGATATGTCTATGAATGATAATCTAAAAATAGACATGAGGGTTAGATACCCAAAAGATGTAGTTAAGAAATGGATACCACTTAAACAGCTTGAACGATCACCAAACAAATTTTATGTCAAAGATAGATATGGCACTGAAATGTTAGCCTTTGAGTTTCAAGGTAAAGCAACAATAATGTATCCAGTAGGTTCGTTCAGTAAAGAGCAGGTAAACGAGGCATTTGAAGAATTACGAAAGTTGAGGGAAACACTTGATATCTAAAAATAAAATGATTGGAAAGAGGATATTCCTAATTTGTCCAGTAAGAAACGCAACAGAATTGCAAAAGAATAGAATGGAACACTATATCAATGAATTGACATTAATTGGTGCAAATGTTTATTATCCAGCGAGAGATACAAACCAAGTAGACGATACAGGTTATCGTATTTGCTCAGATAACGCTAAAGCAATTAAAAGTGCTGATGAAGTTCATATATTTTGGGATAAGAATAGCACAGGATCGTTATTTGATATTGGTGTAGCGTTTTCTTTGAAAAAAAAGATCAATATCGTGAACGATGATGAAATCGAAAAAACAGATGGAAAGTCATTCACTAATATGATTCTTGAATGGAATAGGCGGTGTAAGGTAAGAAAATGAGAATAGGTCTTATTGATTTAGATAGGTCGGAGTTTCCTAATATACCACTTATGAAATTAAGTTCTTATCATAAGTCAATAGGAGATACCGTTGAATTCTATGATCCGTTTTTTAGTGATGAAATGGATATTGTGTATGTAGCGAAAGTATTTACTTGGACACAAGATTTCAATTATGAAATAAGAGCAAAAAATGTTATTAAAGGTGGTATTGGATATGGAATAGAAAATGAAAACAAATTACCTATCGAAGTTGAAAATTGTTACCCCGATTATGAATTATACGGCTCACAAAAAGCATATGGTTTTCTAACAAGAGGTTGTCCGAGGAATTGCTCATTCTGTAATGTTAGCAAACATCAAGGGTTTATATCTCATAAAGTTTCTGATTTAAATGAATTTTGGAAAGCTCAAAAAGAAATAGTTTTGCTTGATCCAAACATACTGGCTTGTAGAGATTGGAAAGCGTTAGCACAACAATTGATTGATAGCAAAGCGTGGATTGATTTTACACAAGGCTTAGACATTAGAATGATGACAGAAGAAAAAGTAGAAATGATAAACAAGATGAGAATAAAGATGATCCACTTTGCTTGGGATCAGTATGATGAGAGTGTATATGATAAGTTGAAAAAGTTTCGAAGTGAGTTTAGATTTGATGGAAGAAAATTAAGAGTATTTGTGTTAGTAAATTACAATACTACATTTGAGCAAGATTTAGATAGAGTTTATAAATTAAGAGAATTAGACTATGATCCATATGTAATGATTTATGATAAACCTAAAGCAAGGAAAGAAATTAAACAATTACAAAGATGGGTTAATAATAAAATATTGTGGAGAGTAATTAATACATTTGAAGAATACAAAGGAAAGAGGTAAATATGGAATTATTATATCAAATTGGGTTTTGGTGGACTATAATTGGTTCAATTACACTGGGATTATGTTCATTGTTTTTCAAAGGTGCAAAAGGAAACGGAAAATGAGCCTCAATGAATTTATGCAGATGGATTTAAAACGATTTGAACCAAGTGACGAAGATATTGAAAAGATGTTGCAAGAAAGTTTTGAAGAACAAAGAAGTGATTTAAACAATTATTCTTATTGGTTTCCTAAAGTTGAAAAATGTGGATATTACAAAGATGGATTTAAAATAGCTCTATCAAGAATTTATCAAATTGATTTCGCCCAATTCAAAAACTTCGTTAGTGACGAAACGTTTGATTTAAAATCTTGGAAAAAATATTGTGATAGTAAAGTAAAGTCTTTGCGAAGCAATGAAGTGTTTAGTATTAAGAACGGAACATTTAGTAATAAGTTCGATTTCAGTACCTGCACTTCAACAAAAAAAGAAATACACAATAAGTTAAGAGAAATTAGTTATGTTAGTATGTTATTCGGTGCTAAAGGAAACACAGAATTTGTTGTTAGGGATTTAATACCGTTTAATGATCGTGAAACAATGACAATATACAACGGTATGCCATTACGAACAGAGTTTAGAGTGTTCTATAATTTTGATACAAACAAGATTGAACACATTCACAATTATTGGGATTTCAAGTATTGTTATCCAAATATCAGAAATGCAAACGATAAAGTAATCTTTGCAAAACAACACAATATCATTGAGAAATCATTTCAAGATAAAAAAGCATATGTTTGTAATCTTGTTGATCAATCAATGAAAACTGTGAGTGAGCTTACTGGTATTTGGTCGATTGATATTATGTTTGTAGAAGAAAAGAATGAATATTATCTAATCGATATGGCAATTGGTAAGATGTCGGCATATTGGAATAGTTGTGTTAAAGAAATGGAAATGAGAAAATGAAACTATTGGAAAAAGCGATTGCTTGGGTAAACAACGATATTCAAGGAAAAGATTTGAAGTTAATCGAGTATTTAGACCAAAAGGAATCCATTAACTTTATCAAGAACATTCTAAACGAGTATCGTATCCTTGAAAAACGAGGAAACAAAAAAGAGATACTTAGATGGTTGAATGAAAACAGAGATCAACATATCCAAAGAATGACGTTTGAAGCTAACAACGGAGCAAATCCTGAATACATAAAGTTTCAAGATCAGTCAGCAAAGATGATTATGAACATCATAGAAATCATTAAAGCAGGTGATGGCAACGCTTAAAACCTTATACAAGACATTTACAGGGCAGTAAAGCAATGTTTAACAATATGGCGATAGATTATGAGTTTAAAACGAAAGATGCGTTAGAACGCAAATGTGAGGTTTGTAGTGTATCAAGAAACAAATATATTTGAGATTCTAAACGATAAGTATTTCTTACCTAAGAAAGTTAGGTTGTTTGAATCGTTTTCAGGAATTGGATGTCAGAGAATGGCATTCAAACGGTTGGGAATCGAGGTCGAGATGGTGGGTATAAGCGAGATTGACAAATATGCGATCCAGTCTTATATGGCAATTCATAGTCCTACAAGGAACTGGGGTGACATCACCAAGATCAGAGGGCAAGATCTTCCTGAAGTCGATGTGTTTACTTACTCGTTCCCTTGCACTGATTTATCGAAAGCCGGTAAACAGAAAGGGCTGAGCTCAACTCGATCGGGTCTTGTATACGAGGTACTCAGAATTCTGCACGAAATGAATAAGTTACCTCAGGTACTTATCATGGAAAATGTCGTGGATCTAGTTCAAACAAAGTTTATCCGTGAATTCAATGATATCCAAAGAGAACTCGAATCACTTGGATACAAGAATTACACAGAGACGTTGAACGCCAAAGATTACGGTGTTGCTCAAAACAGAGATCGTGTATTTATGGTTAGTATCCTTGGCGAATACTATTACGAATTTCCAAAGCCATTTAAACTCACAAGTCGTTTAAAAGATTATCTCGAAACAAATGTGGATGAGAAATACTACCTATCAGACAAAACACTTGGGAAAATAAGTAAATGGAATAGCCAACAAAATCCTGTCGAAAATGCAAAAACAAAAGACGATGACTATGTTCAGTGCATAACCGCTAAGAGCAACACAAGTACAAACGCAAGTATGTTGTTACTATTAGAGCCAATGATTTGTGCCAGTAGAGGTAGAAACCCACAGAATCCAAAATCTCGTGAGAGCGGGCTTGAAACAGTTCAAATGATTGAAGTTAATGAGAGTGGACTGAGCAATACACTAACAACGGTTCAAAAAGATAATATGGTTGTTGAACCAACGCTTAGAATACGCAAGCTTACCCCAAGAGAAACAGGTAGATTGATGGGAATGTTAGACGATGAAATTGATAAACAATTAGAGGTTGTGAGCAATAGCCAAGCATACAAACAACATGGTAATGGAATAGTAGTTGATGTGTTTGCATATTTATTATCAACAATGATAAAAACAGAGGAACAAAGTGGAAACAAAATTGAATGAGATTCAGGCTAAAGACTTCGATGTAAAAGTATCAGATTGGATGTATTACTTTGCAACAACAACTAAGAAAAAGTATTTAATCATCAGAACGCAACAGAAAGCCATCAAGCAGTTTGGCAAGACATTTAAGTCAGAGGTTACATTCGTGCCTGAACTATCCAATAAAAAGGTGTTCAGAACTGGCAAAGAAAGAACCATAAACTTGATTCGTGTGCGTGGTACAATTATCCGTCATGGTTTAAAATCAAGTGGTGAGTTACTGGATTACTTTAGCAAAAACAAAACGGAGGAATTAAAATGAACAAAGTTACACTAACAGGTAGACCGATAAAAGAAATCATCTTGAAAAAAACTGAATCAGGGAAAAGCGTTTGTAGTTTCATATTAGCAGTTGATCGATTCAACAAGGATGCCGGTGCTGACTTCATAAGCATCGTAGCATGGGAAAAGACAGCAGATGTTATAAGTGGCTATGTCAAGGTTGGAGATAAGATTCTTATAAACGGTCATATCTCAACACGAACATATGATGACAAAGATGGTAAAAAGGTTTATGTCACCGAAGTTGTAGCCGAGAACATGGAATTCATGACCAAGAAAAAAGTAGATGAACCGAAAGAAACGGTTGATGCTGAATATTCAGAAAAAGATCCCGAATTTGATACAGGACCATTGATTGATATATCTTTAGATTCTCTGCCGTTCTGATGAAAAAGATAAATATTTTAGGGATTGAATATGAAATCATAAATATCTACGAACATATTGATGGAATGAATAACGCTGGGTTTATTGATCACGATAAAACAAGAATGACAATATATCATGATGCCTTGTCAAAAGAACATTCCAAAATAACGCTACTTCATGAGATTATTCATGGCATTGTCGATCAACAGGAAATAGACTTTGGAGATAACGATGAAGAATTGTATATTGATCCAAGACTATTTCCGTTTATAAAAATTGGAGAAAAAGTTTCCCTTGATGAATTAAGGAAGAGTATGATAGATGCAGAACTTTGATGTAAAACATGGACTTGTTAATTATCGTGCGTTTCAAAACCAAGTTATAGAATTGCTGAATCAGATAGAGGCAATTGAAGCGAAACAAAATAAGACTGGAGGATCCGTTATAAAAATACAGGATCGATCAAACGACCACAGAGAAATGTTTATGTTGGACTGTATCGAGAAAAAAGACAAAATAAGAAAAAAGATAGACCGATATATGTATTATCTTGATCTTGTAAATAACTTCATTTGTTGTTTACCAATTCCGTATAATCAGATGATAAAGGAAAAGTATGTATTAGGTGATAATCAAGCTCTGTTATCAGAAAAGTATAATTATTCACCGAGACAAATATTGAATATCGTTGATAAATATGTTGATCGATACATCGATGTGACATAAAGGAGAGCAATGAAACGAACCATTGAAGAATATCAAGAAGCGTTAGGAGAACTTAGTTATACGGCATTGTTTTATTTAGAGCATACTTACTATCCAATGTCATCAATTATGGAAGAAAAAGTTGATATTAAGACCAATACAGACTTAATAAAAGAATTGATAGACAAGCAAACACCGAAAAAACCTCTGCATCAACACGAACTAAAGCAATTTGGAAATTGCCCTGTATGTATGGCAAGTGTCAATCAAAGAATAAACAAAGGATTCTGTGGTGCGTGTGGTAAGGCACTAACGTGGAGTGGAGAGGAAAACATTAAATAAACATTTCCTATAAGCAACGGTTTTAGGGGTTATAATGTTAGTGTAAGTTAATGGGATATGATCCATCGTATATCGTGTAACATCACTGCTACCTTGGATCATAATTCAAAAGGGATAAAAACATCCCTTTTTTTGTGCGAGGGAACGATGATAAAAATCATTAAGGCGGAGTTACCGGATTTTGATTCGATTGAGATCATTCCTATTGCAGATACGCACTATGGGGATGGTCTAACAGACGAAAAGTATATCAATGAAATCATTGCATATATCATTGCAAAACCGAATCGATTCGTCATATTAAACGGTGATTTGATGAATGTCGCACTTAAAAACAGTAAGTCAGATGTCTATGGCGATAAAATGACACCAAGTGAACAGATACAGTATGTGGCTAATAAGTTTAAACCACTATTAGCAGAGGGTAGAATACTGGCAATGGGAACTGGGAATCACGAAGATAGAACAGCAAAAGAAACAAGCCTTGATATGTCATTCTTTTTGGCTAAAGAAATGGGAATTGCAGATAGATATTCAGACAAATCGTTTTTAATCTATATAAAGTTTGGAAACAGTGTTCACAGTAGACCATCAAGAAGAAGCAGAAACATATATAGTTTCTTTGTATGGCATGGGGCAGGTGGCGGTGGAAAACGAACAGGTGGTAAACTTAATAAATTAATGGATATGAGCCGGACAATCTTGTGTGATGTATATGTCATGGCACACGATCATGATCCTGTTTTAAAACCTGACGTTATATTCCAAGATGATTGCAACAATATGTCGTGTAAAGAAAGACATATATACTATGTTTTGAATAATGCTTGGCAGAACTTCGGAGGATATGGTCAAAAATATGGATTTAAACCAACGTCAACAGATATTACATCGGTGATGTTAAATGGAAACGGTGAAAAAATGGTTAAATTAATAACAGGAAACAACAAATTCTAAAATGAAAAAACTATCAATCATTATCACAGCTTATAATATTGAACAATACATCGGCGAATGTCTTGATTCAATCATCCATCAGTTGACATCAGAGTGTGAACTTTTTGTTATTGATGATTCATCGACAGATAAAACACTTGAGATTATTCAAAGTAAGATAGACACGAAAATACAAAAAAATATAAACATCATCACACATTCAGTTAATTGTGGTGTGAGTGTCGCAAGAAACACCGGGTTATATTTCTCGTCAGGTAAGTATGTTGCATTTATTGACGGTGATGATCTTGTTACTGATGAATATATTGCGACAATCATGATTGCACTAACAGCAGAAATGGATGTCTATAAACTGAGTTGGGTGTCATTTGGATTAAGAAAAGCGATGTATGATGCAAATAGGCTACCCGAATGGAATAAAAGCGTTTGGAGTAGAGTGTTTAAAAGAACCATACTTCAACACACATTTAACCCACATTTAAGTTGGGCAGAAGATGCCGACTTTATAGACAAGAATGTAAGACCTGAGCATACAGTCGGGATTATACCAAAGGTTATTTATAAATATCGTTGGATGAGAAAAGGAAGTATCACAGAACAAAGGGGAAAGTGATGAATAAGATTGATTTCTATGCACAGACAATTCGATACTTTAAACATATTTTCCCTGTATGGAAATCTTTACCCGAATCTTATCGTGGTATTTTTTATATAAATCCTGATTGTGCTGAAATAGTCGAACAAGAGGGAATACCAGTTGTTCATTCAATGCCATTTGATAGTAAACTAACGCTTGTGTGTTCTTATGATGATTATCAACAAACTAAAGGCGATGTAATTTGGATGGATCATGGAATTGGAAATACCTATTCAAATGACAATCCATTCTTTGCAGGGAGTTCAGGAAAAGACAGAGTTGTGTTATTCTTGAATCCTCATCAAGTTATTCAGGATAAAAACAAGGCTACATATCCAAAAGCAAAACACGCTATCATTGGTTATCCAAAGATGGACAGTGTGAGCGATGACATGAAGATGAGAAAAGGCAAGAAAACAGTGTGCTTATCATTTCGCTGGGATAACAAAGAAGTTCCCGAAATGAGATCCGCATTTAGCCATTACGAATCTGTATTAAGTAAATTGGCAGATAGCAATGATTTTAACCTTGTATTTCATGGGCATCCGAAAGAAGAGTATAAGTGGAGAGAAATCGCAGGTAAATATGGCATCAAGAAAATAAAAAATCTTGAACGTATATTTGAAATTG
>JGI24146J20443_1000224_pt1 | contig 53009 bp, 77 predicted proteins | sample BarGraIncub1131A_FD_20443 | JGI IMG/M metagenome (IMG submission 20443) | reverse complement strand
TAAACCATCATCGTTATAAGTAATATCCATATTTTCAAATTTTGCTTCTTTCAGACCTTCATTACCTTTTTTATTATAATTAATAGTTACATACTCAATTACTGCATCCGGATATATTACAGATACATCCACTATTGATTTAGAATTTAAATAATTAGTTATTAAAGTTGTAGCCTTTCTGATATATATATTTAATAGAGGATCTTCATTATCATCTGTATTTAATAATATTTTTAGATCATCAAGTACCATATTTATACACCTTCTTTGCTTTCTTCCTTTTCATATATAAGTTTTTCTACTAAATTTAATTTTGTAAAACTTTCTACCTCAGATGCTAGTATATAAATTTTTTCTCCTATGGTATGAATTAATTCACCATACTTAACATTTGCTAGTAATTTAACTTTTACTTTTTCATCTTTTGCAATTTCTACTGGTATTATTGGGTCACCCGGAGTTATTGTTTCTTCTTTTTTATCAGTCATTTAAATCACTTTTCCTTTCAATATAAAAATAAGAAGGGATTATCCCCTCCTTTCTACTATGAGTTAACTGTTGCTATGAATATATTATCAATACTCTCAAATGATGGTAGCGTAATTGCCGATACTTTTGTATTTACATTTACAGGATCTATTTCTTTTGAAGTAGTTATTGCAACACCTAAATTAACAATAGTCACATCTGCATTTGCTCCAGACATAAGATCTGATTCCTCTGGTGTAGTACCAAAATAAGTATTTCCTAAATCACCATCAGGTAATAAGGTGAAAACATCATCTGGGAAGAATAAAGTTGCCGCTCCATCATAATTTGTGAACATCTTATTATAAACAGCTACAGCTAACCCAAGTTTAGCTTGTAAGTATTGTTTAAGCATGGTATCAGTCATTATAATATTTACTCCACCACTAGGATTAAGATCAAGCTTAATGGAAATATTCATAAGTAAGTAATTCCAAGTCTTTCTAGTACAAATTGCCCTTGTTGGTCTACTTCCAGTATCGCCCTCGATTTTATCCTGCCACCTTTGAATGTCTTGTATAGGTGTAGCTGTTGTAAGAGCTGACCATTTAGCTGTTGTAAGTAAAGCTTGTTTATGAGCTTCTAGGAATTTATAATCATACTCATAGTCAACTCTATTTGCATTTATTGAAATATTACCTGTACTAAGTAATTGCATTCTCATTCTTTCTGCCGCTACTTCAGCACCAGCTACTAGATTTGATACATCATCATAAATTGAAGTTATTAGAGGCTCTACTAAAGCAAAATTAGCTGAAGCATATACTTTATTTAGTTCTTGTCTATCTTTTTCACCTATTCTCATAGATTCTTTGAAAAATGGCATTTCAGTTTCAATTTTAGCAAAGCCAATTCTGTCTCTTAGTGTTGCTTTAGTATCAAAAGCAGATGGTTTTAATATTGCTGGCAATCCTTTTGATCCTTTAATCCAAGCTAAATCAAGTCCTAATTGTTTTTTAGCTGGAAATAGTGTTGCTCCCATGTATGGAATTGCTAGTGAGGGATTATTGGTGTAGTACAATCCAATTTCTTTTGCTTTGAATAAATCATAAATATTAGGCATCTATATCACCATTCCTTTTATTATTATTTTAAAAATATTATTCTTGCTTTTAGAGCTGCTATTGCATCAGCCACTGGAGCTACTGGTAACTTAACTATATTAATAAATCCATGAAGAATCATTGAACCTGAAGCTGGGCCATAAGTTACATCAACATCATCCATAAGTACACCCTCTGCGTCTACTGCAGCTCCTGCGGTTGTTGTTGCTCCAGCTTGGGTATTATGTGCAGATACTTTTACAGTATCATTTATTAAAACCGCATTGGCACCACCAGTTCCGCCAACAATAGTCCCAGCAAGTACTAGTTTCTTACCATCAGCATTAGCTACAATACCAGCATCATCCACCATTACTGGTATAGATACATAATGATTTCCAAATTTCAATATTTCTGATTTATTTGTATAAGTTGTTTGTGCAAATTTCATAATTTACAATTCCTCCTTTTTATTCAAAATAATTTTTAGCTGTTGCGGCTTGCTTTTGAGATTCCTGAGCTTGAAGTGCAAGTTTCATTCCCATACTATTTGGATCAACTCCACCTTTTGCATCTGGTGGAACATATCCGCTCTTTAATTTCTCAGCTACCAATGATGTAACACTTGAATTAAGTATGGTTTCAAATTTAGTAAGATTCTCGTTTGTGCTAGCCTCATCCGCACCAATAAAGTAATCCACTAAGTCAGTTGGCAATTTTTTGTCACTAAGAGTCTTTAAAGCATTTGTTTTTAAGTCTTTTCTTGCAGATTCATTTCTCATTTTTTCCATTTCAGTCTTCATATTTTCAAGAGCAATTTCATTTGGGTCCTTAGTTGGAAACTTCTTTTTAACTTCTGCATCTACTAGCGTGGCTAGGTTATTAGTTTTAAATGTTTCAATGCCTTTAGTTAAGTGCTTATCTTTCTCACTATCCATCCAACTTTTAAAATCAGCCTCGTTCATTTTGCTTTTGAAAGCTTCTAAACCACTAAATTTCTTTACCAATTCAGAACCTTTTAGCGCATCATCGACGTGTTCATCATCCTTTAAACTATTTATTAAACTTATTACATCTTTTTTTAACATTTATTTATCTCCTTTAGCCCTTCAAACAGCATTAAGCTCCTAGAAACGCAATTTATTTTTATATTAAAAAGACACCCTTTCGAGTGCCTATATTGTATTATTCAGTTATTACGCTAGCGTCAACATATTTTCCGAGTTGCTTTTTGAACCCCTTGTAACCGTTGGTATGACTTAGTTCTAACTAGTTGAGACTAATTATAACTAATACGACATAACTACTTAACCATATTTATATCATGATTAAAACATAGTCTAAAGTAAAAGACACCCTTGCGGATGCCCTTACTTTTTGTTATTTTTCAATTCTTCAAGAAGTTTTTCATCTTCTACAAACTCTCGCATTTTGATTGTTACCCAGGTGCTAACTTTAATTCCCTTTGGCTCAGAATATTTACAAAAATCTGCATATACTTTTTCATCAATACTCATGTTTTGCCTTTTAACTACCATATATAATCATCCCCTGAGAATAATTATATATCATATTTTATATTTTTGATAATGAATGATTATTAGTGTGTATTTATACATACTAATGTGACAGATTATTTTCCTATGTCGACACTAAGTTATAAGCTTTTTGCAATTGTATGTTTCAACCAACTATATAGTTGGTAACCCCAATTTATATGACCTATTCCGTTAATATGCGTACTGGCATGCCAACCATAGGTAGTATTAAATAAATTGCCTTTTGTTAGGTCTACAACTGCATCAGGCAAATTAACTCTTCTCATTGAACAGCTTTCTGCTGTGGGCTGTACAAAGTAAAATGGAACCATGTAAATATTATTTGCTTCACTTGCAACATTACCATAAACTTTCTGTAGCATATCCATTACACCATATTGTTGAGTGTGTCTGCTACCTTGGTCACCATTGTCATTCCATATAGTCATATCTTTTGAGCAATTAGGGTGGAGTGATGGAAAATAGGTTCCTCCTGCATCAGATAGCACTAAAGCAATAATCATATTTGGATATTCTGTTTTAATTATATTTATTAGTTGTTGATATTGTGCAAGAGTTCCACCACCATTAGCACCTAACATTATTGTAATATGAGTTGGAGTACACACATCTATACTATTAATATTTCCTGCATTAATTAATGTTCCTGTACCATTACCTAAGGTTAGTCGGTTACCTGCATCATCAAGAGTTCTATATTTTGCAATCCAAGCCTTTATACTAAAAAGGCTTGTTATATCACTCTTAAAATCAGTCACAGTCCCATCTAAGTATGCGCTTAGTGATATCCCCCTTATTCCTTCATGGTAAGTAGTAACTGGGTAATTAACACTATTGTAATTCATCGTTCTAGTTTTTTGATAATGACCTAAGAATCTACAATCATATCCAACTCCACCATTATCAATGTTATCCATCATAAAAAATTGCTTACACATTAGATGATATGCCCAATTTGCTATATTATCATCATCTATAACGGTTGCTTGTTCTGCATAGGTTATACTATCTCCAATGGCTAAAACAAAAGGAATAGCATTTTTTGTAACTGAGTTTAGGGTCGAGGTATGAATGATATTGAAATTTGAGTCTGATATATCATTCCCAGTTATTCCGATATTCACAGTTATATCCAAATTATTTACTCCATTATTATAGGTAATAGTAGGATTGCTTTCATTGGAATCTATTACTTTCATTGGAGCTGTGAATACCACTCTATCAACACCTTCTTTGAACCGAATATTTTTCTCTTGTGTTAGCCCATTAAAAAAGTGGTCTAAATATATAGCTGATGAATAATTTCTGTTTCTACCCTTTTTAGTGGAAATAACATCATTACAAGTAGTATAGATTTTATAAGGATATATATAAGGCATAGGTACCTTATTTGCTATTACACGTTCTAAAGTACTTACTCTACCATTAAGTTTTATTACTGTGTCTTTAATTGTAGTATTGATTGTAGCACTATATATATTTTGTGTATTGAATGATAGTCTTACATATGCACCATTTGAAGGTGCAGTTATAGTTTGTGCTAGTGGTACAGTAGTACTTGTTGCGGAATAACTTTTTATAAAGTTTTTAGTTACGTCATAAAAACAAACTGTACCAACTACAACGTGTCCAAATATATTGCACGTAATAACGTCAAATGGATTTATGTTAATAAAATCGGTATAAAACCAATGTATATCAGTAGAACTTAATACGTTTCCATCTACTCCTAAATATCCTATACTATTAGTTGTTGCTGTAGAAAGGTCTACTGTATTTGTGGTTTGATTTTCTAATGATTTTATCCTTGGAAGCATCATTGTACTTATTGTTATTACATTATCGGTATAAGAGGAAATTCCGTCAAATCTAGCCGCCCAACAAAACCTTACAAAAGCAGTATTTGCTGGAGCTACAATAGTACCACTTGTTAAGGTAGCTATTCCAGTAGCAAATGCTACACCTGATATAGGAGCTTTTAAAGTTGTATAAAATGATATAGAACTAACTACTGTCTGCCCATGAAGGCTATATTGTATAATGGAACCCGGTTGAGATACAATAAAATCAGTATAAACATAATTAGGGTCTCCGAGAGAAACACCATAGTCTGAAGAACGAATATATCCACCTGATGTTGGGTATGTACCAATTATAGAATCAAATGCAATACTTTGTTTTAAATATCCTATATCTAATGACATAGGGTCTAACCTTGCGCTAAGTGTTGCATTCCCACCTCTAGCATCTATTCCTTCTTGCCATGAAGTACCCTGATATATTCCACCCGCTACCCATATAGTACCATTCCAGTAATTCCATTTACCATCGCTACTAGTTAAATAAATGGCTGTTTTTACTGCATTAACATCTGCTATAATATTTGCTAGTGATACATAAACACCTTTGGGACTACCACTTGATATACTTATTATCGCACTTGTATTATTAGCTATTTTCGAAGCATTAGCAATTATATCGGTCATAGCTTTATTAAGATTTATATTTGATATATCTAACGCAGATTGTGGTGCTTTTGCTCCAACTTGGGACGTCATATTAGCCAATTGTGCCGCTTGATCTGCTACAGTTTTCTTAATTCCTGTACTAATTAATTTTACATCTGTTACTGAATTATCAGCCACAGCCCCAACTACTAAGTCAGCAATTGATTTTTTTATTTTATTTATTTTGGACAATAAAAGCATATCCATAAATTTGCCTCCTTATCGAGTATATTTTATGTTTTCCACCAACCATTGCTAGTTGTTGGGTTTATATTACCCGAATCATACACCCATCCGTCACCCGTATCTAATTCATAATAAGTTGAGCCAGTAGATATATTGGTAATTGGTTTTACGTCAGTAGAAAGTCCGGACAATTCAGCTTTATTTGATAGAACTTGACTTATCATATAATCAACTCCTTTATCTTTAATTATGCTTTAACTTTAACTTGTTCTCGCCATGATTCTCTTCTAAGCTGAGGATTATCTTTTAAGTGCTCCCTTAAATTTGCCTGCCATTCCTTAACTTTATCATTAGATTTTTTAATATTCTGTGAGTCCTGGCTTCCAGCTTCTCTACGCTTATATTTTCTCACTTGCCTTTCCATATACCTTTGTTTCTGTTCTGTATCATAATTTTTAAGAGCTTCTTTATCATCTACCTGTTCTGGAAGGGTATTTACTCCCTCAAAATAAGTTCCCATATTATGCCTACAGTTGGGATGGAATAAACCATTATCCATGGCCATACTTAGTAAAGGATAGTCGCCTTCTTTTTCTGTACCTCCGCTATATACATCATCTATATAAACTTTGCCCTGCCATGGTATACACAATCTCGAACAATTATTATGTGCTGATACAACAACAGTATTGACCCCCCATTCGTCTCTTCTTGAACCTTCCCCAGTAAATACAGCCCTCTGAGAAGAAGTTCTTAGCGCCATTTCTGCGTATGAAGCAATATTCACTTTTCTTCCATCTTTATAGGTTATACAATTAAAACCTTTATCTAAAAAATCTTTTGTGGCCATATCTATAGATTGATTAAGTGATAAAGTTCCAACGTTTAAGTTCAACTGAGACTTAAATATCGTTTGCCTGTACACATCATCAGCTTGCCTGAGCATTGCTTTTTCAGCACTAACTAGATCCTTATTAATTGACTTTATTAATGCATTAATACGTTTTTCATTAACTTCAAAAAAACTACCATCACCAATAACAGTAATTGGTTTTGCTAATTTACTTGCTAGATAGCCTTTAATTTTTTTTAATGTATCATCTGTATTTTGTGCCCCTGAAACAAAAGAATCCTTTAAAAGATTAGATATTTCATTACCCAAAGGAGCACTATAACCATTTATTATTTTAGTATTAGCAGCTCTATATTTACCTAAATTTAATAATTTTTGTTTCTGCCAATCTCCTGTATTGTTTTTTTCTAAGGCTTTTTTCATGGAAGATATTAAATCAAGTTCCATATCTTGAAATATTTTGGAAATATCATAAGGGTCCATTTTATACACCTACCACTGGGTTCATATCAATTTTATTTATGGACGGTTCTATTGTTGTTTTTGCTTCCTTTGCAATCTTAGCCATTTCATCAGGGACATTATCAATAAAACTCAATTGAGCTAAACCAGTTTCTGTGGATAGTTTATCACCTAGCTGAGCAATTATTTGTGCTGTTACTAAATCATCCGAAGGAATATTATAAGTATAAACTTGCTTGATATCTTTATAATCGTAGGCTGTAGACTCTTTCGTTTTTAAAAACACAAATAATAATCTGAGTCTATTTTTATTAGAGTCTGTGATTGCTTTTTCATCCAAACTACAAACATTTTCAAGTGAAATAAGTCTAGTTCTTAGTGCAAGAGAAGATGTATTACTTGATAATTTCTCATTTGCATTTATATGCCCAGATATTTGGTATATCTTACTTTCCAATGTATTTAATGTATTTTGGATGAAGCTATCATTTATATTTTTAATAAGCCATGTTACGGTACCATCCTTATTAGGTATTTGTATTGCTCCAAGCTCTTTCATTTTTGGTAAGTCCGTATCCTCTATTTTTACACCAGTAACAACAAGGTATGCTGACCTGAAGTCAGATATTTCATTTGTTATATCACTTAAATTAGTTTCAAATGCATCCTGGAGACCTTTTATATCTTGAAATAGAGTATCAAGCTCTAATTCTTCACTTATAGTACACACACTTACTGGTACCTCACCAAAATAGTGTGGATCTTCTCCTATTAAGCTTGTAGCGGCAATACTTCCCTTATAATGCAATATTCTATCCGCTAAATGTACATCAATGTAGGTGGTAGCATCATCAAATTTATTTTTAAAAACATGAAGTGCTAATTCAATATTTCCAAATTCATCTTTAAGCACATAACAATTTAGTGGATTATAAATCCTTGCAGAAAATTCACCAAGTTTGTTAACATAGTAGAGCTCATACGATTCACCAAATATCAATCCATATCTCAGCAATTTTTGATCATGTTTTTCAGACCAATGTGTCAAATTATATTCTATTGCATCAGTTATTTTTGTATCACTAGTTTTGCTCACATATGTAATTTTATTACCCAAAGTATAGGAAACTTCTTCTTTGATAAACTTTTTTATAAAATTAACTCTTGTTTTTAAGTTTGATCTATCAGTTACCATTTTATAATTTTCTAAAGCCTCAGTTTTGCCTTTATAATAATCATACATCATCTGATTAGCCGCTAATTTAGCAGTATAATCACTATAACAAGAATTCATTAGTGCTTCAGTTATTAACATTTACCCTCTCACCTCCTACATCAATTTTCTTTTATCAAATGGTTTCGCACTCTGAATTACTTCAATTTCATTAATTCTATTTGAAAATTCTGCAGTTATATCTGGTGCATCATCATGTTCACTAAAATTTTGTCCTGCAAAATCCATTATTTGATTTTGGAAAGGGACATCTTCTGAGTTAAATATTATTCTACCGTTATTTACATCACTAACTATAGTATTTATTTTTTCATCCTTATTCTTTTTCTGCATTTCATTTATATAGGTGAAATCCCTTAACTGAAGGACCTCATCTAATTCTATTAATTCTTTTAGCTTAACTACATCAGCACCGCTATAAGTATTCTTTTCAATACATATATGGGTTATATCTTTATAATCAATTAAAAGCTTAATAGCATGCTTCATATAGCCATCAAACTCAATTTTTAATATTTCACCCTTACGAACATACTTAAAACCATTATCACCGAGTGATCCAACTATAAATCCATAGAAATCTTCTGCTTTTTTATTTTTGTTATCAGTGCCGGCGGGATCCATACATAACATCGTCTTAGTGAAATTATGATTTTCTATTTCTTCAGGTGTCTGAGTTACTATAGACTTAAAGTTTTTAATACCAATTTTACTGGCGTCATTTTGCAATTCTTGTTTAAAACCTATTTCATCATTGTAATATTTTATAGCAAGTTCTTCACACTTCCATTTGCCCGGCCATGAAATAGGATATTGCATTTCAGATTCGTGTTGATAATAAAACTCTATTGCCGCCGCTTTGGAATCTTCATATATATCACTAAAATATATTTTCTTGAACTTTTCCCATAATCCTGTAGTATAAAGTTTATCTACATCATCAACTAGGACTGCCTTTCTAACAATAGAAGTATATTCTTTATTCTTAAGAATCCGAGACATGAAACAATCGCGGTGGAGAATGGTTCCTAGTACAATAAATTTTGTGGCCATTTTTACCTTTACACCATTACGATAAACAGCTTCATCACCAGCGAAACCAGCATCATCCATCCAGGTTCTATATTTTTTATCTCGTGATTCAAAAGTTATAATATCTGACCTACCTTGATAATCATCGGCTATAATGCAAAAAGGCCTATCATTTTTATACTTCTTACCACGAATGGAAGAGGTAGACGATATGGCCTGTATCTTAGTATGATTAGCAAGCTCCAACTCTAATTTATTTACAGTGTAATTTCTAGTATCTATTAATTTACCAAAACCTTTTATGATATATTGATTTTCTTCAAAAGCTTGCCTTGTTGTTGCTATAAAGTCCGTAGCATCCTGTTCAACCTTACCGCAAACGAGTGTATAAGGAGATAATTTGTAAGCATGAAGCCATGTTGATATAGCAAAATCCATTATAGTTGTTTTAGCAGATCCTCTGGGTTCAGCTGCCGCAAACTTATCATATTTATCTTTTATGAAAATATTTTCGGCCTCTTCCCAAAGTTCATAATGCATTGGTGCTAATTTTCTAGCAACATTACCAGGTTTAGGTGTAAATGTGTCCTGAAGAAAGTATTGACAAAAAAAAGCAATAGATCTTTTACCAACAGCCCAAGCTAGCCCTTCAAATCCAAATAAATTTTTACTATTTTCTTGTAGTAACTCGCCTGCTCTAACCCCACCATAAAACTTTTTTAAATATCGGAACAACAATCTTCTGTTTTCTTTACTTTCATCATATTCCATTTAATCACCTCTCTGTTTAAAACGTACAGGTTCAAACCATATGTTTATTTTACTGATGGATTATATCCACATGTATTACAGTCATTGGTACAATAGTGTTTATGCCACTTTCCCATATCTTTTTTACATTTTATTTTAGCAATTATTCTAAAAATTAATTTAAACATTTAATCACCTTCTTTGCTGCATTCTACTTTTAACCCTGTTGTAACTTGTATGTTTCATGCAATCATTTGTATTGAATGAATTATCTAAAATGAAATCTAGCTCCTCACATCCATGGTTTTTGTTGCATTTATTACAAGGAGGGCATGCACACACAATTTTGCCATCTTTCCACTGAGTGTAAAATGTAACTTTCATATATCACACCACCTAATTTTCAATAGGATTTTTATTGAATGTTCTCATTGCTCGATTGGTAATTCTTCCTCTAGCTTTCTTAGCTTTACATTCTTTATTTTGTTCTTTAACTGATTTATATTTATCACAACATAAACAGCAAGTATGGCATTTATCTGCTATCTTCATATCTTCTAATTCTCTTTTAATCATATTAACAAGTTTCACATTATCACCTTAACCTTAAAAATTATTAAAAAATAATTATGTCTTGCTTTGAAGTAGAAAAATATTATAAATAATTGTATGGCCTAATGCCATGCTTTCAGGAATTTCTAAAAATAGAAGGGTACCCCTATCTAAAAAATAACTATTATTATTACTAAAAGATAATGATTGTTATTTACCAACAATGGGGCTATTGCTCATTCATTGCACCATGAATGAGGCTATAGGCTACTTTAGCAACAAAAAAAGAAGCAAGGATTTATTTCCCAGCTTCATATCTTTTAATCAACTTATAGAACGTATTCTTTTTTAATTGTAGGAGGTCCATTGCCTTAACACCAGTGATCTTGGTATCCTTCCATTGCTTATATACTTCTTTGAAGTTATTAGGGTATTCTATCTCGGGTCTTCCTATCCCATTACCATTGTTCTTACTCTTTAGTACTGCTATCCCCTCTGCTTGCCTCTGTTTGATACTCAATCGTTCATGCTCTGCCATTGTGCTAAGCACTTCAAGCAATAAGTTATTAATCATATCTATTAACCACTCTTGACCTACCTGTATATCCATCATAGTTGTTGGTATATCAAGTATCTTTACTCTTATACCCTGTGACTTGTAGTATTCAAGTTCGGTCTTTATCTGCTGCTTATTCCTACCCAATCTATCAAGAGACTTAATACATATAACATCATTAGTCTGTGCTATCTTTCTTAGTAGTTGGTACTCCACTCTATCCATATCCTTTCCACTTTGTTTATCAGTAAAGATATATCTATCATCCACATACTTACTTAACTCTACTAACTGTCTATCCAAGTTCTGTTCCTTGGTACTTACCCTTGCATAACCATATACTCTCATATCAATCAACCTCCATATACTTATAATACAATTATATACCATTAGTTTATAAAGGTCAATGTATATTAGCAAACGTTTATAAATTGTTTTGTCAACCTTAGTAAACATTATAAATGGCTTAGATTGGTTGATTATATTCTAGCCTTTAAGGTATACCTTTATAAACATAGTCCTATTCATCCTCGAATTCCTTGATCTCCTGTTCTAGTACATCAATGGATACATTGTCCTTCTCATCCCTACCATCATTAATCTCTATCTTAGTTGCATTGCTATGTGACTTATCAAGTACCTTTGATGCCGCTTCAAACCGTATCTTCTCATTGCTTGAATACATTAGTTTCTGCAATGTATTCAACGCTTTAACAGATAAGTAAGATATCATACTCTTACCCTGAGATAAAAACTCCTGTTGACACTTGGCTACCTCTGCTTTGAACTCTTCCAATTCTATCCATTTATAAATAGTATTTCTAGTAACTCCTGCTTTCCTTGCCATCTGGCTAATGTTCCCACCTGTAGACTTACATAACACTGCTTTAATCTGTCTCTCGTCTAACATACAATAACCTCCTACCTAGTGAACACCACTATATCGATTGAACACATCTTTATGTCTTATATAAGCCAGTTAAATTTTATCAATGCAATTGCACCTATATAGATTTATTCTTCCTGTGTGCCCATGTCTCGCTTATATTTATCTATTTACAATAAAACAAGAGCACCCTTATTGGATACTCTTTCAATATTAATATCATATCATAGGTCATATTATATAATGCTAAGACGTCTCTAAGTTATTTCTTATAAATATCAAAGGTATAATTTTATTAATTATTTTAGTCTTTAACGATATGCAGTATATATCATTCATGCTTACTCTCTCACCTATTGTTTTGAAAGGAAGTTTATTAAAATATCTTAATTTAATTAAATTCATTTCATCATCAGATAATATTTCTAGAGCATTATCAATCATTTCAATTTGAACCTCTAATTTATGTTTCTTCATTTCTAGTTGTTCTGGTCCATATATTTTAATTATCATTTCATTTTCTACAGAACTATTATATTTATTCGTAGGTGCTGCTTTCTCTTCAAAAGTCATAGCTTTACATCCAGCGTATTCATTTAACAATTCAGCTATTTCTAGATTGATATTCTTAATTTCTGCTTTCATAGTTTTGTAATTATACAATAAAGCTTCTGTTTTTTTATATAAGCTCAACTTTATCCTCCTGCCTCTTATGTTTATAGTTTTTCAATGAGATCTTGAAGATTTTTCTTCTCTGCCTCAAGTTTTGCCTTCGTTTTCCAATCTTTTTTACTAATAGAAGCTCGAATATCTATGTTAATTTGAATTATTCTTCCTAAATACATGTCTTTTACATCGATTTTAGCCATTTTCGCACCTCTTTTGCTTCTTTTCTGTGACCGTAGTTACACTTTTAAAAACTACTTCTATCCATTGGTATGACTAGTCTTGAAGGTGTTTTTACTCAAATGTGCTAGTTACACTTTTTTAGGCATCAGAAAACCCCTTCTAGACCTGTCATAGCCTTACTTAAAATCACTTTCTAAAAAAAGTTACACTTTTAAAAATACCATGCGTGTATGTTTATATAACGTGTATATATATAGATATATACTCTCTCTTATATATATATATATATATATATTAATACTGTAATACTGTAATATATATATATAAGGAGGGCTTCAATTCTAGTCATAGCCTTATTTTTATTCGGTTACACTTTTTTGAAATATGTGTAACTTTGATGTAACTTCCTTCAAAAGTGTATTTAGAATTATTTTAGAAACTAACACATTTTAGCCTTAATTCCCATATATTGAAGCAAAACTAGTGCTAACTCATATCCATATTCCTGAAAATCATAGACTGAATCTTCATCATGTTCCTTATCTTCAACCCATGCTAAATCATTATCCACAATAACTCGATATCTTTTGCCTTTATCCTCAACAAGAAGATCAAGCCAGTTTTTATCTCTAATATCCAATATTATCACTTCCTTTTATTTTAGGATTATTGATAAAATCTTTTACTTTCCCAACATTTCAACTTTTTACCCTTTTTATTTTTAATTGGTTCAGCCATAAATTTAATTTGAGATTCATTGATTTTGTCCATTAGTTGCTTTATTTCAACAGCATGATCTTTAATAATAGGTCTGAACATATTAATAATTTCTTCCCAAATCCGTTTATAGTCTATTACTATTTTTTCAAGAGCTATCTGCAATCCTATTATTTGTTCTTTAGTAATCCCAACACCTTTAGCCGTTATCATTTGCGAATCATTCATTCCTAAACCTTCATAATCAATTCTGACATTATCCATAAATTCGTTACAATCTATTTTAAAATCCAATATTATCAACTCCCTTTTGTAAACATTTGTTTACCTTGTAAACACTAGTAATATCCTCATTTTAAATTGTAAACATTTCTATATTCTTTATTTTTTATGAATGTTTATACATACAGGCAATTTTTGAAATACGTCATTTAACTACTCTTTTTAATAATTGAGTAATATCAATTTTATTATTTATATTACTCCACCAATCAACACTTTGGCTTCTAAATTTTGCACTTAACTGTTGTTTCGCTTGATATTTTAATTCCTGTTTAGTTAATTTCAAGTTATTTCCTCCCTCATAATATTCTCAAATTATTTAAATGGAATTATATTATCTAAAGAAGTAATATCCTCGACATCTTGAGGAATTATCTGATTTACGTCAAGATTGCGAAATCTTTCAATATCACATGTATCATATCTAATTACTTTAGCTAACATTCCACCGCCAACTTTTATAGATTTATTACCTTTTCCAGTAAGATATCCTGCTTTCATAGCCTGTTTCCTAAAATCTTTGAAATCTAATGGAACCCAATTACTGTTTACGGACCTTAGATATTCATTAATTTGATTCAACATTTCTGAACTTTTAATAAACAACCCACCATCTCTTCGCTGGATCACATTATCTACATCACGAGCTCGTCCATCTTCAATTATAGAATTGTATTGTTTTATCATTAATTCAACTTGGGATGAAGCATCCTCCTGATTCTCCAAAACTTCTTCTTCTATATTTTTAATAACATATTCAATATGCTTAGTTATTTGTCTAAATCCAAATTTCTTCAACAGTAAATTAAATATTTCTATACCTGAACATATATTAATAGCAGTATCGAGAGGTCTATCTTTTAATCTATTTATTTTAGATGCTGCGGATTCTCTTATTTCTTTATAGTCTTCTACGCTTAATTCCAATATAGCTTCAATTAAACTTTTACCTAATTTATTTAATAAACCTTCATTATTGGCCAACCAAACCATGCTTTCAGTATTTTTTTCTGTTCTTTCTCTTTTGGACATGTAAATTATACAGGATCTTTCCATAAGAGCTGTTTCAGAATGAGGGAAACACTCTTCACCAACTAGGACCATTGGTCTGTTAAGTTGAAAGCATTTGTTTTTGAAACTTTTATCGCCTCTTGAAATAGTAGATCTATCATATAAATTTCTAAATATACCACTTAATTTTTTTACTTTAAATTGATCCATTTGGCTGGGCTTGTACTCTTCAAATAATGAGGTGTAATTGCCCTCACTTAAATTCTTTATAAGCGCAAATGGAGTTATATCCCCAATACTATTTTTATCAGCAAGAGGATAATTTAATATAGGAGCTATGACTTTTTCTAAAACTGTACTTTTTCCTCCTCCACTTTCACCAATAATTAAGAGGAAATTGTTTTTTAATTTCAAAGACTGACTTTGACCTGTTGCTAGAAAATTAGTTATTGTTCCAATTATGCTGAAAGTTTTTTCAAATGAAGCGAATGTGAATAAATGTTTTACTACTTCTTTGAATTCTTCAGAGTTTATATTTTCAATAGCTACTAAATTAAGTTCAACACCGTCTTCACTTTTTATTGTGTTATTAACTTTACCTTTAATTAAAGTACCATCATTTGTTATGAGCATTTGATCCATAAACTTTACGCCAGTATGAATTTTCTCTATATCTAAGGCAAAATAATTATTAACCCAGGTTTTTAGCATTGTTAAATCATTTACATTTCCAATAAAACTTAAATCCATAGTTCCTAAATAACCTTTAAATGCTCTAATATCATCAAATACACTAACATTATCGATTCTTTCTATTGTGGCACCTGTAAATGACTTCATTATTAGTTTTACACCTTCATTGTCCTTGTCTATATAATTAATTCTTGTAGCTTCTAAGAGAGTAAAATTTGTTATATATATCTTATTAAAAACTTCTTCATCACCTTTGCTCCTAACCATTTTATAAATTCCTTTAAAATCTTGTTGTAACTCAAATCTACTTTTTAGGTCCAAACTTCTTTTAAATGCCTGGTATAAATCGTTTTTAGTATGTCCACTTTCTAACCAGTTAGTAATATCTTTGTTGTCACCTAGACTTTTAATACCTTGTAAATTAATTATCTTAAATAGTTGAGACTCTTCTAATAATTCATATTTGATTTTCTCAACATACAATCTACCAGCTTCACCTGTATCACCGCAAACAAATATCTTAGAACCATGAAGAATGGAGAAATTTTTAATACCCTTACAACTAGTAGCAACATAATTCTTATTTTTAAATATGGAATTTAGACTGTTACTATCTTTTTCACCCTCTGTTATGATTATTATTTTATCTTCTCTAATTCCATTGAATACGTTATATAGGTTGTATAGTAATTCTTCACCATTCCTCTTGTTTTGGACTTTTCCCTCAGTATCTATATGATAGTATGATAAAGATTTTTTACCATCTAAGGCTTTAAATTTAGCCTTGTAATACATTGGTTTGTTGTCTCTATCTACAAAGCTAAAGACTCCAAGTAAATCCATGCCTTTCCTATAATCTAGCGTTTTAATTTCCCAGTCTATACGATCTTTAATCTTATCTATCTCTAGTTCTTGTGAAGTCTTTTCTAGTGGAATTCCTAAATATTCTCTAGCCTGCGGATACTCCATGTTTTTAGTTTTCATAATATAGTCAACGGCATCACCTTCTTCACCGCATCCATAACATTTATATCTCTCTTTATTTGCATTACTTAAGAATTTAACTTTCATACTGGGAGTTTTTTCATTGTGAAAAGAACAGCATATCATCCCTTGTCTATTAAATCTTTGTCCAGTTTCAGTTTCGATTAAGGCTTTTAAGTCTATGTCCTCAATATCGTTCATTCATTTGTTCACATCCCTTATGTCGCATGATTTACATTTTATATCCCATTTTCATTGCTTTGTAATACACCATAACGAGTCCACATACATCGAACCTAGCATCATGAAATGATATACCATCATCACCGTAAAGCTTTTGTAATCCATCATTAAAGCCTTTGCTTTCACTGTCAATTCCTAAAAAATGCATTGTTTCTTCTAGTTTAGGCCATTTATATTTACCTCTAAATTTACCTTTCAGTTTTATAATATTTTCAAAGTATTTCATGGTACAAAATTTGTCTCTAATTTCAAAAGCATAACCAGCTCTTTCTATTTCAGTTTTTACGAAATTAATATCAAATTTAACATTATGAGCTATGAATATTCCGTCTTTTAAATCATCTGATACCTCCTCAGCAATATCTTTAAAAGTTTTTCCACCTGATAGTATTTTTAACTTTTCAACGCTGAATCCATGAACCTTTTCGGCCCCTGGATCAATGTAATCACACATTAAAAAGAAGTTTTTAGCTACTGTGACCTTATCATCTTCAGTTATCGTATACGTCAGTTGACAAATTTGTCCCGGTTTAAATCCACTTGTTTCAGTATCAATAAATACTTTTTTTATCATCATCCGCCCCCTTACTGGTAGAACTTTTTCTTTTCCCAACATTTTAGTTTTTTACCTTTTTTACTTTTAGTTGGAATAGCTATAGATTTTATTTGTATCTTATTGATATTATCCATTAGTTTTTTTAATTCCAACGCATTGCTTTTAATGACAGGACTGAATGCATTTATTATTTGTTCAAACATACTTCTAAAATCTATTATCATCTTTTCAATGTTTATCTTTAATTCCATCAACTGATCTTTAGTGATTCCAACACCTTTAGCGGTTAATATTTGGGTATCAGTTAGATTCAAGCCATCATATTCCTTCCTAAGTTCCTCAATATCCATTGTTTTGTCTATCCCTATTTTTATTATTCTTTTTCCTGTATGCATCTTCAACCTCAGTTGCTGTAAATCCCATTGTATTTCCTATACTTAAGAAAAAGTGAAGCATATCAACATATTCTTCTAACATTTCCGGTTTGCTATCTTCTGGCTTCTTGCTCCAATACTTAAAACAACGCGTTTTATTGGCAAATTCACCAACCTCTACGAATAAAGCAAGCAACCTATCACTTAAAAAATCTGACTTACTATTATGATTAAAACTAGTTCCTAAAGATTTTTTAACAATATATTCATCCAACTTATTTTGTTTTTCATATAATTCTTTTAAGTTAATCATTCATACCTCCATTATTTTAAGAAATCCTTTTATATTCATAAACAACTGATTCTATTGAAGTTTCCGCGTAAATTTCTGTAGTCTTTGGGTCACTGTGGCCAAGTAAAGCCTGTACATTATGAAGTGCCATTCCAGCTGCTAACAAATGAGTTGCTATGCGATGCCTCAATAAATGTGGATATATTGCTTTTCCTAAATTTGCTCTCTTAGCAATATTGCTAATTTCTCTTTCTATACTCCTTTTGCCTAATCGAGTACATGGTCCTTTGCTTGTTACAAATAAAGCTGGACAATCATCATCTCGCAATAAAATATATTCCTGTAAAAGATATTTAGATTTTGTGTTAAAGCAAACTACTCTTTCTTTATTCCCTTTACCAATTACTTTGAGTGTTTTATTGTTAAAATCTAAGTCCTCTTTATTTACAGATTCAATTTCAGCAAGTCTGCATCCTGTACTATAAGTAAATTCTAGCAATGCTTTCTCTCGCACGTTTTTACATTTCTGTCTTAATATTTCAACCTCATCCATCGTCAATGCATGTCTTAAACGCGATGACTCTTTAGTAGCCTTTATTTTAATCATAGGATTTTTGGGGATATACTCTTCATCGAACAACCATTTGAAAAAAGCTTTTAGTATGAAAATTTGCTCATTTTTCGAGGAAGGTTTCATATTCATACATCTTCCAGTTAAGAACATCCGCATGTCCATAGTCGTTACGGCCGCTAGTGGTTTTCTAAGCATACTGGAAAATATTAATAAATTATTTTCATAGTTTTTCAATGTTCCCTTAGCCAATCCATCCAACTTTTTACATGCTAAATAAATTATTAATTTATCCTCAGTATCACTAACCATTAAGCCAGTTTCTTGTGGCACTATATCGTATTTATAGAGGACCTCTTCAGTTATCCTCCTGACTTTTAATTGATCTATATCTGGAAATTCTAATGTTAATTTTCCGACTAATCGAATAATAACTTCATCGTTAGCAATTGACATATAATATTCCTCCTAAGTTTTGTTTACTAGGAGAAATGTGATACAATGGTCCTATCTCCTAGTGGGATTTAAAAGGGCCAAATGTTGTCTAGACGAGCGGCCCTTTTTTTATTTATCTATTTATATCATCAAACTTCTAATTCTTATTAAGATATCCTCTGCATAAGATAATTGTCCTTTAAACCCTTCAATTCGATGATTATTTTGTTCTTTTTCTTTTTTTAATTCTTCAATTCTTTTTTTAAAATAAGCAATGTCTTTCTCAATTCCTTCTTTAATTTGGTTTGTTTTATCCATCTTCTTAGCTACTCCTTTGTGTCGGGCTGTTTTTGAAAGTCGACTTAACCTATTATTTTATTTCCATCAATATTTGCTTGAATATCGGCTTGTAATAGCTTTTTAAATATGTCTGATAATACATTTGTTACTATGCTATTACCAGCTTGTTTATAGAGTTGACTATCAGAAATTTTAGCAGCCTGTGCTTTCTCAAATTCTATATCTGCAAACCCCATCAACCTCCAACATTCTCTTGGTGTTAATCTTCTTATCCTGTAATTAATCATATATTGGCCAGCTTTATCATTTAAATTTCCACCGCCACCCATTAAAGTTCTAGCGATACCCTCGGGAGCATATACCCTGTTACATGATTCATGGTATCCAGGCTGTTCTAAACTACCTAATTGAATGCATTTGTTTTCTATTTTGTAAAGATAACTATTACCTCCTGTGTTTCCTACCGGTTGAGCCATCAAACACATTGCTATAGCATCAGCTGAGTATATTCTGTTGCCTTGTCTGTATTGCTTTCCAAAATTAATTTCTCCAATACCACCAACTAAAACAGGTTTGTCAATTGATTTAGTTTTTAACTGTTCAAGTAATTTTTCTGTTTTCTCTTTACTTACATAAAACTTTTCATCAACTTCATCCTGTAAAAAATCTTTTAATCTAAGTCCATTATCAAATCCCTCTGGGAATTCAAATTTGTGTGTGTCTACATCTGCCCTAATGCTTACTATAAACACTCTTTCCCTGTTTTGAGGTATTCCATAGTCTTTAGCATTTAAAACTTTCCAGTAGTTGTTATAGCCTAATCCTTTTATATCTTCAAGTATTTGTTCAAACTCTACTTTAAATTTTTTACCAGTAAGATTTTTTACGTTTTCAATGATTGAATATTTAGGTTTAGTTTCTTTCAACACTCTATAACCCTCGTAATATAAACCTGACCTTGTAACTCCTTCCACTATGCCACCTTGTCTCCCAGCTACTGAAATATCAGTGCAAGGAAATCCCCAAACTAGCAAATCTGCATATGGTAAATCTCTGCCCCATACTTTACTAACATCACCTAAATTCTTACTCTCTGAAACTCCATGTATCGCACAATAACTTTTAATTGCATATTTATCATTCTCACAGAAATCTACTAATTCAAAATCTATACCTATATTCTTTAAGGCACTCTCAGGTGCTCCTATTCCGCTAAATAAAGTTCTAACTTTTAACATTAATATTGCTCCTCGTCAGGAGCGTGGCCACGCTTGTACTTGCAAGTTTCCTATTTATTTTTAATATTATTTATTCTCTTCTCTAATCTGTTTTTTCAATTAACGCTTCAAGAATCATTTGTGTATCTTCATTATTTTTTGTACTAACATTAGTCGTGATATTTTCAACCTAAATATTTTTGGAATATGACTAATCTTTTACATAGTTTTTAAAACTTCAATTAATTTGTTTCTACACTTTTTACATAGAAGTATATCGTAGCCACCTAATAAAAATTCTTTTACATCACCCTTTGAATGGCAATCATCGCATGAATTGTTTACTTTAGAATCTATTTTTCTCATTTATATTTAAACCTCCTAGTTGTTGCGTATTATATTCATATTTTGTAGCAATTACTTGATTCCTAAGATTATATATCCGTCAGGAACAAACATCTTTTCGTCATCATTTCTGCCTAGAATATAGGTTATTCTGCATCTGTATTCATCTACCAAATATTTACCATTATCATATTTTTGCAATAATAAAAGATCACCTATTTGGTAGTCTCTATCGTCTAGCCTAACCTCAAATGTTTTTTTGCCTTCCCAAACTGCCTTAAAATATTTAGGTAAAGTTTTTAATTTGTGTATTGTTTTTTCTTCTTCATTTTTGGAATAATATAAGCAATCACCATCTTTTATATCAAAATTTATAGGTTTATTTTCAAATCTTAACCAGAACTTTAATGCTGAATTGTTACCAGCTCTACATTTTTCACAAAAATCTTCTTTTTTGAATACTCTTTACATTCACTACATTTCATTACTGGCACCTCCACGTATGAAGTTGAGTAGTTTTTGTATTTTACTTAACCATGGTTTCTTTCTAAGTTCTTCAACTTTTACTATTGCTTCATCTATTTTAACTAGATCATTACCAAATGCTTTTATAAATTTCTTTTGGTTGTAATAAGGGATACCCAATGAGGATAACTTCTTTCTGCGTTTAGCCTTTTCTCTTTGATACCTATTCATAATTTCTCATCCCCATTTTCTATTATCGTTACTACTTTCTTATATACTTGCAGCATTATTGCTTTAGCATAAAAAGCCATATCTTCTATGCTCGAACATTCTACCGTTATATTATTTTCTTTTTCAAATCCATAGGCACGTATTGTATACTTCATATTTTCCACCTTTCAGTAGTCAAGCAATCCTTGACCACTCCTTTTTCGTGACCTCACGAATATGGTCTAAACTAATTTGAATTGTTCATATGGAACGCCTTGGTTATCGATTAATTCAACTTTTTTCATGTTATTTGAATTGATATTTGGTAACATTTCATTTATTGCTTTATTATAAAAATCCTTTGATACCTCAAACCCATAACTGTTTCTATTCAATTCCATGCAAGCCCTTAATGTACTTCCACTACCTGCGCATGGGTCTATCACCGTATCTCCCTCGTCTGTAAACACCTCTATAAGTTGTTTTAACAAGGTTACTGGTTTTTGAGTAGGATGGATTTTTGGATAAATCTTTTTATTATCTCTTTTCCATTCAAACCAGTTAAATATCATGTGCCCCTTTTCTGTTTCAGTTCTTCCATTATTAAATTTTGGTAATTTATCGCGATATAAAACTACTGCATGTTCAGTTGCACCGACTATTTTCATGTTTGCTTTTAATACTTGTGCTGAATAATTTTTAATAAAAAATATCGGATAACTATTTTTGAAGCCATGTTTTTTACCGTAATCCATAACAATTTGAATTTGTTGAAAAGAGCAAAATACAATCATAGCAGGAGCTTTTCCTTTTTCTTTAGGCTCTTTTACAAGCATGTTGCCACAAAAGTGCATATATTCAGCTATATTAAAATTATAATCAGTGTTAAAAAATCCTTTTTTAGCTTTTTTACTTTCACCTTTTTTATTATCACCGCCAATGTACCATTCTGCGCTTGAAGCATAAGCATTTACACCTAAATTATAAGGAATATCAGCTATTACTAATTGCGCTTTTGGTATTCCGTATCTTTTATAATTTTGGAAATTATCATTGAATAGTTCTGTTTTTATTTTTCTCATATTAATATTTCCTCCTCGTCAGGAGGTGTGCACACCATACCTATTTCTTATATGTTTTATTACGGTTTATTTAGCAATTACGATACTTATTATTACATAATAGTAAATATATTGTATTTACATTGTATCCTCACTTTCTATAAACCATTTACCATTTATTAATATCAAAGCATCTGAAGGTATCTCGTGCCCGCATTGTCTGAGTACCCAATCTATTTGATGATATCCATCCCATTGATCTGCTTTGATTAATTTATTACTATTAATCGCTTCCATGTAGGTAACTGGTTTTTGTACCAATGTCCAGCTTTGTAATAAATCAATAAGGCTTCTTGTACCAACATATCTGCACACTAATGATCCATCGTTTTCACTTGCTAATATTCTTCTGTTTTTATCTTCAAATTTTAGCTCCCTATTTTCTTCAATCATTTTTATTGCTTCCCATGTTTTATAAGTTTTCACTAGTAATTATTCCTCCTAACTCGCTTTCTCAATTCTCTTACCTAGTACCTGAGCCAACATACAATTGTCATTGTCCTTACCCTTTAATGCCCTGGTATATTCTTCATGTACATAATTTATTGCTGCTTCTACTAAATCTGTTGCAGTCCCATCATTAACTGATTGAAGATCTTCTATTTGTTTAACTATTTTTTCACTTAATCTATAATTCTTAAGGATTTTTGCCATCCTGTATTCCTCCTTTGTACTCATATTGTAAAGACATTGCAAAGACACTTTATTTAGCAATCATGACTCAACTTCCTCCGGTCCGATATCAAAGAATCCATCTTTTAAAAAGTTTCTAACAGCATAAAATAAAATTCCATATATCTCTTCGCCACTATCATTCTTATTTGTAAATACTGTATTAACTAAAAATTGATCTTGAATACTTCTTAACCTTGCTATAAAAGATTTTGGTAAGTATTGGCTCCTATAGTCACCAGTTTTTATTTTTTTCAATCCATTAGGATCCTCTATCAAGAGAGTCATTTTAATTCCATTCTGTTTCGCTCTCCTCATTTCTCGAATAAAACGAATATCATCGTGAGTATCTACTTTTTCACCAACATTACCAGCTAATTCATCAACACCATTCTTACGCTCAACACCTATCGGAAAATATAAATCCCTGTATATACCCAGCTTTTCACATTTTGTAATAATAGCTGTATAATCTCCCTCTGTAATATATTGTTTTTTATAAGGTATTTTTTTCTTGATAAAATAATCCAAGATATGGTTATTCTTGTTATCGTGCTCTCTTGTATCATAAATAATTACAAAATTTTCTTTTAATAGCTTTTTAATTTCTGTTTCTGTAAATTTATAATTCATTTCAGTCACCTTATTCCTAATATAGTTTTAAGCTTACTGGCAATTCTATTGCTCTTATAATGTTCATTTTCTTTTGTTAATTCAATTACATCAACACTTAATCTTTGACTATTTGCTTTATATCCTTCGCACATTAATTTATAATCTTTTGCTATTGTTTTAATACCCGCTAACTCACTTTTACAAGCGGTTAGATCTCTCTCCAATCTCGAATTTTCTTGAGATAAAGTGAAGGATTCAAAAATATATTCTTTATTTGATTCTTTTAAATATCTATTTTTATTTTTCTCATTTTCAATGTTATCTTCTAAATGATTAATTAAAGCTATTCTAGATTTTAGATCTAATTTGTCCTTTTCTTTAAGAAAAACTGATTGCTTATATTCTTTCAATTTTGATTTCAATTTTTTATTTATAATCCTTAATTTAACTAATTTAATATTCATTTTTGCCTCCTTATAGTTGTTCGGAATTACCGTACTGCTTTAATTAAGCCAAATTTTTATAAAAATCATCATACTTTTTTAAGTAATCCCATTTATCAAGATAAATATTATATATGCTATTTTTACCGAAATTCATTGAAGTAATTTTCAAATCGCATCCTGGTATAATAAATGTCCGTTCTATATTTCCGTCTTCATCTAATGCGAATATTAGGTATAGATCACATGCAGCATATTTCTTGTTAATACCAATGGTGTGACATCTGCTTCCTCTTGACATATAAGCTTTAGCTACTTTTACATCGATGCTGATTTTACCATTAACTAATATGTCAAATGGATATCTAGTAGTCATTCTTTGCACGTTATAATTTCTATCCTGTAGTAATTTAATTGCTACTTCTTCAAATCCTTTGCCTGTTTGAGTTTCGCTTCTTTTAACTTCTAAGCCTAGTTTATCCGCCCATACATAAATTCCACCTCTATGTCCCATTGCACTTACTAATGAAGTTTCTTCCATAACTAACTCTATTTCTGTTTTACTTGGCATCCTATTTATATTTAAAGCTTTCATAACTTTAAAAATTTCTTCTTTTATACGTCTATCATTCCAAACTATTCCATGAGTGTAGCCCATATCATGCCTCCTATGTGTCTCTGTTTTTTATACTGGGGAACAGATAACCCCTCAATTAAAAGGTATATCGCCGTCCTCGATAGGAGTTATATCATTACTGAAATCATTGTTTCCATTACTATTTCCAGTATTGTTTCTAGAATCATTTCTAGTGTTATTGCTAGAATTAGCATCTTTATTTTTACTATCTAAGAAATCAACCTCGTCAGCTATAATTTCTGTTTTATATACTCTGACTTCACCCTTCATATAGTTAGAAGTCTGTATTCTACCTGATATACCTACTTGGCTAGCTTTTATCATATAATTAGCAGTTGCCTCCGCTTGCTTTCCAAATACAGTTACAGGTAAAAAATCAGCCTCTGGTTGACCTTCTTTCTTAAATCTTCTATTTACAGCAATAGTAAATTTGCATACTGCGGTACCTGTTCCTTGAGCAAATGATAGTTCAGGATCTTTTGTGAGTCTTCCAATTAATTCTACTTTATTCATATTTGGGCTCCTTCTTTCATAAGTTTATCTAAATTGTGATATGCATACCCATCAGATATTTTAGGTTTTAATTTGTTAGTTTCAATCCCGTTAGCTTTCATAAATAGTCTTAGCGTGCCTTCGCAAACACCCATTTTTATTGCCATTTGTCTTATTATTCCTAGTTCTTCATACAATGCCTTAACCTTATCTAAATCAAATATTGGTTCCTTATATATTTTTACATGTCTCTCACTTTTCAGTTTTATGCCTAATCCTTTACAAGATTCAGCCACACTTTTAGTTCTTTCTGAACATATGCAAGCTATTAATGCATACCAATTTTCTTTATACATCGAAATTTTATTGAATTCTTCTTGTCTGGAATTCATTTTAAAACAGCCTCCTTATATAACTTTTAATTCCTCAATAAATTTATCAAGTATACGTTGAATTCTAACCTTTGAAATTCTTTCTCCACTAAACGCATTTCTAAGACTTTTCCCTATATTATTAACTACTTTATCTCTTTGATTTGTTGCAATTAAATTAGCTATTATAGTAATGGTTTCATTGCTCATCATTTACCCCACCCCTAAGCCTTCTACTGCAATATAAGTTGGTATACCAGTTAATGCTTCTATCTCTCTTTTAAATCTCTCAGGCTCTCCATTGTTCTTAGATAAATGTATAAGTGTTATTGTTTTTGTAGAAGATAAATCCCATGTTTTCAAAGTTTCTTTTAACGTTTCTAAACTCATATGGGACTTTAAAATTCTTTGTTCATGTTGCTCTAATACTTGCAGCGTATCTTCTGAATAGTTACACTCAATCAGAACATGATCTATATCTTTGAATTTATACTTTAGATAGTAGGTATCAGTTGCAAATAATAATTGTCCTATTTCTTTATGCTGTATTAAATATCCTAGATTTTCGCATTCTGAACCATCTGAATTGGTATGCTGACAACTGAAAGGCATTACTAAAAAATTTCCTATACTAATTAACTTTTTATTTTCTGCTACTATACTTTTACTGGAACTCATGTACTCAAACTTTTCTAATACTTCTACCGGAGCAACGAACTTCTGCAAATTCTGAATTATTTTTTTATGGCTCTTACAGTGGTCTAGGTGTTTGTGGGATATTAAGCAACCAGCTACACCTTTTATACTGTAATTAAGCCCTTTAAGAATATTTTTGTACTCTATACCGCATTCTAAAACAAGCTTTTCTTCTCCTGCCTGTATGATGTAACTATTTCCAGAACTTCCTGAGGCCAATACTTTAATCATTAATAAGGATCATCACCTTTCTCCTCAGTTTTCTCCTCGTCTTTATTGATAACTATCTCAGCATCTACTATTTCGGTATCATTTTCAGGGGTTGCCTTTATATCAAGTTCTTCTTTATTAGCTTCATTTTTAATTTCTTCTTTAACTTCATGCTGAATATTAATTATTTTATCTTCATCAATTCCCAGTTCTTCTTTAGCATACAGTGAACCTATTTCACTCGGAAATGACTCTCTAAGAGCTTGGACAAGTGCGACCTTCCTAATCATTGTTGATGGCATGCTTTTCCACGTACTCTGTCCCTTGCTATACTCTGCTAGTGCAACCTTTGCAACGATAGGATAGTCTTTACCTTCTACGAATATTTCGGCCCATCCGCCTACTAAAACGTCTGTTTGAAGCTTAAAGCATCCTTCTAGTTCCAATATTCCTTTTTCTCTTGCAACAATTATTCCAGCCTTATGACCCTTGTAGCGTGAACTTTCTTCCGCTTTTCTCATGAGAGCTTCTTTACCTACAACCATTTGTGCTTCATCACCAAATTTAACTAGATATGCTTCATTTAAGAATGGATTTAATTTTCTATATTTACATAAGTTCATGAAAACTACAACTTCTCTATCTGATAATTGTTTATTACCTCTAGCTATAAAAGTTTTTACTATATTAGCAGTAAGTTTTACTTCTTCTTCACCAACTGTATATACCATTTCTTTTTCTAATAATGTTACTGCACTACTTTTTACATTGTTTTTTTCAATCATTTATATTGCCTCTCTTTCAAAAGTATTTGTATCTTCATTAAAAATCCAAATTGTTTTCATTCATATAACCTCAACTTTCAATTTTTTATCTTTACTAACTATTAAATTAATTACCTGACTATCTACATCAATTGTTTTATTTACAGATTCTTTATTATCTATGAATATAGGAGCATTAACCCCGTAATATTGGCATAGAGTATTTATAATATCTAATCCAGCGTTTATTCTAGCAGCAGTATTTAAGTTACTTGTAAATGGAACTCCATCTATGCAAGGCTCACACACCTCTTCCAAACCGCCATTAATTTGATTCCTGAACATTTTGAAAGTTACATATTTAAATTTAGAATTAACTGTCTCTTCCAATAAATGTACTTTAGTCCTGATAAAATCCTCAGATAGTATTTCTAGGCCCTCTAATTCTGCTATCTTTTCACTTACTTTTATCTCCTCTAATTTCAATTCTTCAATTCGCTTAAGGGTTTTTTCATTTGTTTCTTTGAATGCAAGTTCATTTTCAACCTCTTTCAAACTTGTTTGCAATTCAACTTTTTTAGCGGTTAATTCTGTAGTATCCGCTGCTTTATAATTATTAATTTTGCTTTCTAAAGTTTCTATTTCCGCTTTAATAATTTTTGTTTCAGCAGACTCTCCAGCTGGTGTGATCTTAAGTGATTCCAATTCTACTTTTTTTACATCTAATGATTTTTGAATTAACGCCAGGGCTCCTTTTTGTTCTTCTGTTTTAGCATCTAATTCAATGATTTGTGCATTAATAGCTTCCATTTCTAATTTATTTGCTCTTCCATCAGCAATATTTTTCTCTGTCTTTCTAGCTTTTTCTAAATTAAAGTTGCTTTCTAACTCTGCTTTTTTAGATTCTATATCATCAGTTTCAAATTTTCTTTGACAAGTTGGACACCTGCAACTTTCTTCATCAAATTCAAATTTTGATTCCTTTATTTCTTTATATTTTTCTAATAAACTATTTCTCTTATATTGGAGCTCACTATCTATTTTACTTTTCTTCTCATGAAGCAATTTCTTATGTTCATCCAATACAGTATTTAAATGTCTTATACTAGCTTCTTTTGTTCTTACATCGCTTTCTAACGTCTCTCTTGGCTTGTTTTGAGTGGCTTTAATCTTATATTCAAGTTCCAATAATTCAGATTGTTTTTCTCTTAGTTCAGATTTTAAAGTATATAGGCCTTCATTTTCTTTGCTTTTATCCTGCAACTGATCTTCAATATTTTTTATTCCAGCTTCAGTACTTCTCCTTTGAATATCTAATGCATCAAATTCAAACTCCTGTATGCTCTTATTAGCTTCATCAATCCTTACTGGTAGTTTTACTCTATCCTCTTTTAGCTTGTTGACCTTGCTTCTTGTCATCTTCATAAGTTCATTTACTGTATGTTCCACTAAATGTTTACGTAGTGGCTCAAGCTCTTTTTTAGAATCTAGTACAGTCATATTGTCTAAATCTCCAACTATTTCAGTTATAATTTCCATTCTTTTTTTCTTATCTAAACTGGAGAAATATATTGGGCTTGTAACTAATTTAAAAATATCTTCATTCAGTAAACTTCCTACATATTTTTTATATTCTGCGACTTTATGTGGAACTTCATTTACGTAGTATTCGCTCTCATATCCCTTAAAATCTAATTTTGATGTTCCCCTGACCTTAGTATATTTTTCTTTATAAATTCTTTTTAAAATGACTTGTTTACCATCTACGTTTAATTTAGCTTCAATTACAGTTTCTAGATTGTGAATAGGGTTATTATCTTTATCTAGTGGCTGTGCATCAAATTTAGCACTATCTTTGCTATCCTTATCGAATAGAAGAAAATTAAATGCATCTGGTATAGTTGTTTTTCCACTTCCGTTTTCTCCCAAAACATTAGTAACTTGTCCAAACTTAATCGTCTGATCAATAATTCCCTTAAAATTTATTATTTTTAATTCATCAATTGTAATTTTCATTTATGCATTCCCTCCCTATCTGCTTTTCTTCAAATCTTTTAAACAACTTTTACAAATCCACTTACCTTTAAAATTAACCAGGTTATTATCATTTTCACTACATAATATACAATCCGGTGTATATTTTTTAAGAATTATGCTATCACCTTCAGTGTAAATTTCTAAAGCATCTTTAATATCTATATCCAAGGTTCTTCTTAATTCTATTGGTATAACTATCCTTCCTAATTCATCCACTTTTCTAACAATGCCAGTATTTTTCATAATTAACGATCTCCTTTTAATTTATTTCTTAATTTACTTCTTAGAGTTCTGATTTTTCTAAGATTATGTTTATTTAATAATTTTAGTTGCCTATTTTCTTTCCAAACTCCTGTGTTTACTTCTTCAAGTTCTCTTATTTTTTTATCACTCTCTAAAAGTTGATGGCTTATCCATCCTGCATTTGTCTCTAATGTTTTAATTTTTTTATGCAAATTCTTTTCTACTTCATTCATATTTTCACAACTCTCTTCAAGCTCCACTACTCTCTTTTGCAAATTCCTTCTTCTAAGTGTTTCAGTATCTGACTCTATTACAACCCTTGCTAATTCATCCCTAAGCCTGTTTATTTCTACATAGGTATCGGTTATTAATATCTCTGGGATTTTTGATATATAATCTAACAAATCATTTAATTCTTTTATAGATTTGTGAGTATATCCATTAATTAGGCAACTTGCATTCGGAATTATTTCATTTTTATGAGTATTTATTAATGCTGTAACATACGCTTTAACTGATGATTTCATAATAAAACCTCCTTATTCTTTTGGCATTTCAAAAACTTTCATTCCAAATGTTGTATTATTTTGCTTCACGAGTTGGGCTTGAACTTCATCTAATACTTTCATAGCTCTTACCTTTGTGTCATAAGTTGATAACTTAATAAAATCATTCTTATCATCTGGTGAAAAAGTATAAATAGAACTGTTAGCTGCTTGTATCCTAGTTACTTTTATTAATTCTGTTTTGTCCTGACTTCTAATCCATAATCCTATTGACATACTATTTGTTCCCCTTTTTCCGATTTAATGAAGTTAACTATACTTTTCATGTGTCTTTCTTGGAGCCTGTCCACCATACTTGTAGAATAAAATACTTTAGTTTTATTATTTTTAGCAGTTGACCCAGTTAGACTATAACCTTCATATGCTACGTATTTTTCAAACTTTTCATTTGGTGAGAAAAATCTATTTCTTTCATTCATTAACTTAGTAAACTCTCCAAACCCATTTTCACAAAACCATTTATTTAATAAGGTTGTTGTAAGTCCTTTTATTCCTAACATTTCCACGACCGTGGAACCTGTTATTATTCTGTTATTTCCATCTTTTAATTTTTTAGTAGCTTCATTAACTTCTATTTCAGTGAGTTTCTTATGACTATTTAAAGCTTTTATTCCACCCTCATAAATATCTAAAACTAGTAATTGTTTTATAGTCAATATTGGTGTTTTAAGTTGTTTTTCCATTTCTTCAAATCTAGTTACATATTCAGCCGTGAATAAAACTCCCTTTGCTCCTGTCATTTTATTTGCTACCATATCGCATCCTTTTTTAGTTAACAGATAGCATGATAAAAACCTCCCGGTACTATCTTTATATGTATCTTTTATAAAGAAATCCACTGAACGGAAATTTCCGCTTAGTAAGTGTTTCTCATATCCTTTGATACTCTCCAAGAGATCACTGTGTCTTTTTTCCACCATTACTGCAACTTCTCTGCTACCAATTGTAAATTGTCCATTTTTGCTTATTATTGTTAATTTATTCATGTTCCCTCCTCTAATATTTATTGCCCTCTGATGGGGAACTCGTATACCTAGGTGGCATATAAAATAACTGGTATAATTTGGATATAAATTGCATATTTGTAGATATGGGAAGTGTTCCCTTTTTCTAATTGCAAATAAAAAACAAAATTCTACTTTTTATTTGCAAGTTCTTCTAAACATTTTTCAAGTTCCTTAATTAGCTCACTTTCGTTTTTACTCATCGTTCACTCTCCTTTGCACATTTTTTAATATCTTCTATAGTTGTATCGTAAATCACGGCTAAAATTTCCTCTCTATCTTCTGTTAAACACGTTCCTTCACTTTCTATCCTATTAAAGTGCCTGTATGTAACTCCGATTTTTGAAGCTACAAAACTTGGCGAAATCCCTTTGCTTAATCTTAGTTGTTTTAAATTCATTTCTTACCTCCTCGCCGTGTTAACATTATGTCATTTAAAGTGACGAAAGTAAAATTCTAAAAACCCTTTTATTTAGCTATTTATACCAGTTATGTCGAAATAACTCTATCATACTAAAAGTTTCATTTAATTAGTCACTTTTAGTGACACGATAATTTATACAAATGTCTTGATTAGTGACATCAATAATGGTAAAATAATGTTATTGAAATGAGGTGCAATTATGGAATTGAAAGATAAGATAAAAAAGTATAGAAAAGACAACGGGTTAACTCAACAAGAGTTGGGTGATAAGCTAGGGTTAGGCAGGAGTACAATAGCGGAGATTGAAAGAGGACGTATAAAAGGAAAGTTAGCTATAATAAACAAATTTTCTGTTTTAAGTGGTATGAGTTTAAGTTCGCTCATGGATAATAATAACGAAGAAAATATTGCGGTGGGAAATCATGAAGCGTTGGACATATTATTAGATACAATGATTGAAAAGGAAATTATAAAATCAGATAATAAAATACCAGAAGAATATTACAGCATAATAATTGGGTTACTAGAAAAGGAATTAAATTTAAAGAGAGAAAAGGCCACTAAATAGTAGTCTTTTTTTTCGTTAAAGTCAGTAATGCTTTCTCTAATTCTTGTATAACTTCTTTTGTTGCCCCCATATTAGCACCCCTTTTAGAACTCTTGTTCTTATTAAATTATAGCATAAAATAATATTCCATGCGGTCATATTTTCCACATATTCCCCTATATTGTCATTAATTATGCATTGCGTTTTGTCGAATAAAATAATATTATTAAGGTAAAAAAAGGAATGATTCAAATTTACATTAAACTTAATATTCGCAATTTAAGAAATATTCATGGATTTACACAAAAAGAACTCGCTAAAAAGCTAGGTGTTACCCAGTCTTATATCTCAAAATTAAGTAGAGATACCAAGTCTCCTACCCTCGTAATGGTTTCTAAAATTGCAATAGTGTTGAAAGTTAACCCATTTGTATTGCTGGAGGTTAAAAAACTATAAATCACATTTCTTATATGTTTTTAGTAAAATAAATTTTAAAGTATTAACAAAAGTGCATCACCTTTCATCATTTTGCACCATTAAAGGCATATTCTTAGTATACTTTGTATATTGGGGGTGTGCCTTTTGGTTAAAGAAGATAATACAAGAATTACAATCACTATACCAAAGACATTGCACAGACTCTTAAAAAAGGATGCTAATTTTGAAGATAGATCCGTGGGTAATCTTGCAGCTAGAATTTTAAAACAATATTATAATTTGGACGAAGAATATGAAGAGATAGATTAGTAGCAGCTATCTCTATTTTATTTTGAATTAGATATGAATATTTCCAGTTTAAAACGTGAAACTCAATCTAATCAATCTTTAATCAATCTCTTTAATTGATAAAATCGCACCTCCGCTATGGCTTACCCTTAAATATGTGTGGCTTACTCTTACTCCGATATGCAAATACATGAAATGCAAATATGCTATTAAACTTAATGTTTGTGTGACGTATATCATCACTTAAATATACTTACAGGAATGAGAAATAATCATCCTTATTTAATTAAATTTAAATAAGCATACCAGTAAAATGAGATAGTGTCCGTATTGGGATCAACTCTCCTTAATTCAATTTTAATTAAATTTAACTATTCTCTAGATTTTTTTAAACGCTATTTTTAATAGCATTGACTATAGAATTATCTAATAATGTATATTCATTTATTACATCTCCACAACGACATATCCTGTTTATACTAATAAGACCTGTTTTCTTAGCTAATTTCAATAGTTCGGAAACTCTGTTTTGAGATAGGTTTAATTGGATACCAATTTCCAATTGTGAAACTTGCACATTACTGAGGCTAGATGATTTTATCAGTATACATAATACTCTTGCAATATTATCTGAGGTTGCTCTTGTAAAATTTTTTTGAGTTTTATTTGTAATTTCACTTCTTATGGTTTTACTTAATGAATCAAATTCCGTTACTAGCATTAAAAATCCCCCTTGATTTCTTGAATTAATAAAAACAATGTCTTATACTACCTCTATTGGCATCTACTAAATGCTATCTACCACAATATCGATTTTATTGGGAATAATTCCAAGTGACTTAAGACCTCTTGCAATAATATCACTATAGCGTGTCTGTACGATTTCAAGTGTAAAATTATTAGGAGCTAATAACTTTAGAGTATCATCTGTAACATCAATTGCTACTAGAGGATTAATCCAAGTATTAAATTCTACTTCTGTTAATTCTTTTTTTATAATTATTTTTGACTTTAACCATATATCAGAAAAGGATAGGGAGGATGGACTGTCATCTTTTTTTCTATAGTCTTTATTAACTATAGTATTTGGTTTAGTTATAGTCTTTAACCTGTTCGCCTGCTGAACTACCCCTAGTTCGCCTGCTGAACTACCCCAGTTCGCCTGCTGAACTACCCCTAGTTCGCCTGCTGAACTTAGCTTTTCTATTTTTGGGGGGTTATCAACAACTTTATCAACAGTTTTTCCACAGGTGTTATCGCTTGTTTTTTTAGATTTTGGCGCTGCCATTCTTTTTTCTATTTTGCTAATGCCTACAGGTAAGCCTGTATCTTGATTGATTTTTTTGACTACATATTTATTAGGAAGTCTTTCTCGTTTATCATTTCGGCGTTCTACTCTTTGCATATACCCGCTTTGCTCTAACCAATTAAGACATGAGAAAAGAGTTGTCCTTTTAACGCCTGTTTCTTTAATTAAAGATTCTATTGTTAGATTCCAACTACCATTTCCCCAAGTATAACTGCATATTACAGCATATACTCTAAAGTCTTCAGGTGTAAACTCTGTATTCCTTATAATAGAATTATATATTTGAGTAAAGTTAATACGATCCTCTGATTCAAATTCCATTTCCCTATTTTCATTTGTTAGCTCTATATTTGCCATAATAATAAAATCCCTCCGATGTAGTACAAAAATGTACAACTTACACCAAAGGGATTAATTTCCTATAACTTTTTTAATTATATACTTGACTATAAATGAATAAACTATTATAATTGAGCATATAATTTAGTTATAAAAGAGTTAATACTCTTGATGTTTTAAGTCCTGTAATCATCTCCGCCAAAGTGAAGATTACAGGCTGTTTTTTTTTGTACTATTTATTTTAAAACTTTATGTTTATTTTGAAACATACTTTAAATTAATTTTCATAACTTGATAATATAATACATTATAGAATACAATACTGTCAAATTTAATGTGGATAAGTTTTGATTTAAATGAAACTTATCCACATTTTTATCTTAACTAAGCTTAATTAAATTCTAATTAAATTTAATTAAGTTCTTATTTATTTTACATTTAATACATGCTTTAATATATCATTTACAAGTTTGCTTTCGCTTACCTTCTGTTTCTTAGCCATTTTTTTAACTTCTTCATTTATACTAGTTTCTAAATAATATGTTTTGTTTTTAAAGGTCTTTTCGGTTCTTTCTATCATATCGTTAAGATTAAATTCATTATGATCTGTTGATGTTTCTTTTATTTCAACTGCCTCAACATCAGCTTCAATATATCTTTTGCCTGTATCTAAAATTTCAGAACTTCTGTTTTGTACAGCTTTATCAAATTTATTGCTCATTATAATATACCCCTTTCTTTCATTTCATTAACAACATCCAAATAGGCTTTATACCCTGCTGATGGTTTACAATAAACGTTTATTGGTTGTGCTTCTAATTCAGCTTCTTTTAATTTAACATTTATAGGAATCGTAGTATTGAAAAGTATTGTTTTTATTTCGTCATGTCTTTTACAATAATCTCTGAATTGAGCTGAAAGTTTTATTCTTTTATCATACATATTAATTAAGAATCCATTTATATTATTTTCTATTTTCAAACGCTTTCTTATATCGTTCCAGAGGGCTGTGAATAATTCAGAGCCTTCTAAACTATTCATGCTAATGTCACTTACCAATATTATGTCAGTAGCGCATACGAATGCGTTCTGATTGATTATGCTCATCGATGGATTAGTATCGATTAATATGTAATCATACGAACTAAAAGATTTACGATTATCTCCAATATAATTTGCAAGTATGTTTTCTCTTCCGGCTAAACTGACGAGTTTCATTTCTGTAGCTGTTAAAAATATTGAACTTGGGATAACATCTAAGGTTGGAAGTTCTTTAACTGGAGCTCTTATAACTACATCTTCAAAATCGATATTATCCTCTAAAATATTTTTAATGCTTTTAAAATTTTGTGTTGTTCTATCTATACCAAAATTATTTGTGCTATTCCCTTGAGGGTCTATATCTATTACAAGTATTCTTTTTCCTTCCCCTGATAACAAACCGGCTATATTAAAGAGACTTGAGCTTTTACCAACACCGCCCTTTAAAGTACTAAAAGATATTATTTTCAAATTAATCCCTCCTAATAATATATATATTAACTAATGTATAAGAAATTATATTAATTAATATATTAATATTACTACTATAATTTCTTATTGTAAATACTTTTTAATTAAACAATTAATATATAATTTAATAGATTAATTAATATATATTCTAATATATATTATAATATAACATATTATATATTAATAACTTAATTATTATTTTATATGTTCCCCTAAAAAGGGTATTAAAAAGGGTACTCAACTTATTGAGTACCCTAACATCTTCTAATCTATTGTCTTTACTAGCACCACAACTACACATATAATTGTGATACTATAGTATTATATTAAATATTGTTTTATTTTCTCTTCAATCTCTGTTATTCCAATATATTTTATTTTTTCTTTTTTCTTTTTCTCCTGAACTTTATGTTTAGTTATTATTAAAAATTCGAATTTTGCTTTTTTTTCATTTAATGTATTTATGATTTCATTTATTTTTTTATCTTTTGTTCGATTAAAGATATCTACTTCCAATATTAATATTATTCCCCTTTTCAAGATAAATATACAATCAACTTGATTATTTTTTATTTTATATTCTCGCTGCATAAAGTCTAGTTTATCTTTTAATAAAATTGTTACATCTGTAATAATTAAAGAATGGTAGCTTGGTATTTTCTTAAGATAATAAACCTTTTTACCCAGTATAGGATGTACTTGTGATTTAATAAATTTATTATTATTTAATATTCTCAGCCTATTGGCCGTAACGAAATAACCAGTAAAAAATAACTTTTGTATTTGATCTATTGTAGCCCCTTGATTTTTTTCTATAAAATTAATAATATTTACATCTCTATTGGTTAATTTCATTAAGCATACTCAAAATATTATTTAAATCACTTTCAACAACGATTGGCGCAATTTCAGGGGCTTTTTTTTCAATAAAACTATTTTTTATATTATCAATTACATTTTGATGCTCTATATTGAGCGTGTGGCCCTTATCTATATCAAGTGTCTTACATATAAACTCTCTCTCTTTGAGTAGCGTAGCGGAGTTATCTCCCATGACAACAACGCTTGTTGACGTATCCTTTATAGTTAAGCTTATTCGTGTTGTGAGTTGTGCTTTTATATCTGTGGGTATACTATCAGCGGTGGGTTTTTGGAGAGAGGTAATTAAAAACATTCCACTGGAACGACCTACATTCACTAAATTCTTTATATACTTCAAGCATTCTGATTTTAACTTTTTTTCTTCCTTATTATCGCCCTTGGAAACATTTAGAAAACTAAACTCTTCTATAACAACATAACTATATTTTAGTTTATAGGTATCCTTTTTATTAAAATCTTCAACATTGTAAATGCCTTTAGTATTATCTATGAGAATTTCTCTACGCTGCAGTTCCTCGTCTATTTCTTGCAAGCTATTACGAACATCAATTAAGGTTTTGCTAAAAGATATTACTTGTTTACAGTTTCGGAATACTCCTAAATCATTTTTTCTTATTTGAAGCAAATGTATATTAATATTTGAGTTATAAATTAAATTAGTTAATACCGCTAATAACAATCTACTCTTACCGGTACCAGTATCTCCACCCACCAAAACATGTGGGAATTTATTCATATTTACTATTACACTTTTTGCATAAGTATATCCTATATAGATTTCATAAGGTTTTAATTTTTCAGGAGTATAATTAATATTTTCAAATGATTTTGTGACAAACATAATTTCTATCATGCTTATGTTGTCTAACCTCTTAAACTCTATATCCTTTGACCCTGTGTTAGTCAATAATACATCCTTTAGCTTTTCTACGTCCTCTAGACCTAATCCATAGGGAACCCCAATTTTAAGCTTGTAGCCATACTCTAATTTATTAATTTCCCTGACTCTTAAGCTTTGATGCTTATTATTATATAAACCAGCTTTTTCTACGATCTCTCTAAAATTTTCTTTTATTTTTCTATTCTCAAAGTTGTATAGCTTTGAGATTCCATATAAGCACCCTGTGCACGTTGCTAACTGCCAATACATAAAACATACCTCCTATATTAATGCACTCATAATAACGACCGTAATGGCGAATATAAACGTACTAATAAACATTTTATAAGTAACCTCATGTATTTTTTTCATTCCTTACCTCCTATAATTGAAATAAAGATCTAACATTATTAAATAAAGTAGACATTAATCCTGCCACTACTCCAACTATCATAAGAATTGCTACAAAATTGATTATTGTTGCCATGTCTTGTTTCTTAGCACCTACTAATATTTGTTCAATAACTACTACAACCAAACCTACACCACCTAATTTAAAGAGCAACGCTACATCTAACATATTAACTCCATCTCCTTTTGATATAAATTTTACAGATAATTAATACACCCACGCATATAAATGCGAATTTTATAAAACCATCTATGCTATTTGGCAATAGATCTAATAGCTTTAAATCAAAATTACTCGGACTTGGCATTGCATCCCCCTTCTAAATATTTAATGTAAAACTCAAGAGCGTTTTTTACAAACTCTGATTTCTCATATTTTTCTTTCTTTAAAACTTCAACATATAAAATTATATCTCTGGTTGTATCTCTAAAACTTACTTGAACTATTCTCGAATCTTTACTCATATTTTAGCCTACCTTTCCTTATCCTTTTAATATAATATATGTATAATTTGCAGAAAGTTTCCTAAAATAAAATATATTTCTTGTATTTTAAGAAAAGTACATAAAAAAGGGATATGGCATCATTCAACATACCATATCCCTTTAATATCTTTATTTAATTTATTAGCAATTATAATAGCCTTTTCTAGCGTTGGTCTACTATGGTTGTTTTCCCATCCTGAATAAGTTTTTATATCTACACCAATATATCTTGCAAACTCTCCTGGAGCCATAAGATATTCACGCATTCTAATTTCCTTAAGCCTATTTTTAACCATATAAACACCTCTTCATTAGCTTATGGTATATATTCAACAAATGTTTTGATATCCCTTATATTGTAAAAATAAAATGTGGTGAATATAGATAGGATACTGGAAAAATAAAAGGCATTGAATTAACCGATACCTTCTATTCTTATTATTTTTGTATATCTGCCACAAGTTTAAAGCCAGTGTATACATTTTTATATTTTTCCTTGGCTTCTTTTTCACTCATTTTTGAAAGGTTAGGGTCTGCCATAATTTTTTTAAATTCTTCTTCATTTTTAACCCATAAATAAGTTAAATTAATTTTATCAGCTTTAATGTCTTTTTTTACAGTATAATAAAATTCATATTTCCCATTCGTTTTAGATTGGATTTGACTATCTTTTTGATTTCCAGTTATAGTTTGATTTAATTTATAACCATCTTGTAATTCTGCCCCCCAATAAAAAGCACTCATCGGGATTGTTCTATCTGTATTATTTTTTACATTTACAGATATGGCTATTTTTTTATAATCTATAGCCTTTACTACGTCGCTTCCATCTGCAATGTATTCTCCATTCTCTTTGCCAACATCATCTTTTGTTCTATCACCTTTAATTGCCTCTATTTTTGAAGCAACTGTTAATGTTAGTCCATCTATAGTTTGAGTATTTAATTCTTTTTTGACTTCTTCTTTTTTTGAATCTATCTCTTTAATTTTGGTTGGTTTGCCTGACGTTGTTTTTGATTCTACACCGGGCTTGCTTGAACATGCAGTAAGAAATGTAAATGTCATAATGCTTAAAATTAAAAATAATATTTTTTTATATGTTTTGTTTTCCATTTTATTCATAATAGTTCCCCCTTTTTAATTACATCTATAATATTCTACATATTTGTTAAAACCCCTTTTATTGTAAAATTAAAATACGGTAAATATATATAGGCACTATTTTGCGTCTGCTATCTTCCTGCTTTAAATTGATATCCACATTTTAAACATGTTACTTTCACCTTTTTTGCATTAATGTTTCCTGCTATTAACCCAACTGGTCCTAATAGTACCCCACCAACAACAGCCTTCCCAATACCAAAACCCTTCTTATTAGCAGATAGACTTGTTGAACCACACTTTGAGCAACAGGCAAGGCCATTTTCTTCTGCTTTATTTTTCCTTTCAGAAATCACTTCTCTTTTACTTTTGTGTCCATTCTTCCAATTTTGTATATTAAGTTCTATTTCTTCGTTGGTTTTGAATGAATACCTTAATGTTGTTTTAAAAAAATAATTTTTAGCTTCTTGAGGATGAACCATTTTAAGCATTTCAAAGTAAGTAGCATATTTTTTCTTTATATTCATTCCGGCTGCATTGGTAATCTTAAAGCCAATCAACTTGTCAGTATCAAATTGAAGTTTTTGTGGATTATATGTGCTTGCTAGTTCAACTGAATTTCTTGGAAAATACACTATTTTATTATTCACAGGTTTTTTTTCGTTTATTTTTGCAATAATTACTTCATCTTTTTTTACAAATATAATTATGAAATCTATATTTGAACAGTACATACCATAACATATTACAATGTCTGATTCTTTTTCTGAAATCTTATAGCGGATAGCTAAATCTACGAGTTTGGGACTTATTTTATATAATTTAAAATTTTTTTCATAGAATTCATGTGGCGCATCCCATGAAAGGTCTGATACCGTATTAATTTTATTGGGTACCATACCTTCAGTTTCATCGTTTAATACAGTTTCTTTATGATTTTCATTTATGTTCTCATTAATATTAGTAATTTCCACTAATTTAACACCGCAACCAGAACAAAATTTTGAGTTATCGGTGTATTCTTTTCCACAAGTATTACAAAATGACATAATGTAACAACTCCTTTAAATATTTTATGTAATTTAATCTAAGAACTCCATATATATTATAAATATCTAGAGTAGTTACGCCAATTACAAAGTTTTTATTGGTTACTATATGTAAATATTCTATAAAAGTTAAAAAAATTCCTTTTAATACCATCAAAAAAATAAAAAAAGACCTCAAGGATTTCTCCTTGAGGTTTACATTATACCCCTAATATAGGGGCCGTATTTTGAGGTGCTTGATTTGTTATTGCTTGTGCTCCTAATGGATTCATTGGATTTTCTGCAATTGGTTCAATTTTAGCTGGTGTTTCATCCACTACAACATTGGCGTCATCTTTAGAAGGATCATAAGCTGGAGCTAATAATGTTTTCACTTGAGCATTGAAAAATCCTGTTGCAGCTTCTCTAAAATGAGTTATTTTTTCTTCTGTTAATGATGGAAATTTAGCTAATATTAATTTATCAAATAAAGCTGCTTTTAACTCTCCACTACCTGGTGTTAATTTGTATAGTTGTTCAACTTGAAGAAAAATTTGTCTAGCTACTGTTGTCCTATAATTATAAGTAGTAGCACCTAGTTTTACAACTTCTGCCTGTTTTTTATTCTTTATATACAGGGCTACTATAACACCCACTGCGCCACATATAGCTTTTAATAATATTGTAATTGATACGTTTAATAATGTACTTGTCATTAATAAAACCTCCCTCGATTATATTAGTATTTTAAATGATTCAAACCCTTTAGCTTTTAATTCTGCTATTCTTACGTCCGCATTGACTTCACTTGTAAATGAGCCTGTAATTACTCGATATGTTTTATCGCTTATTGTCGCAACCTTAGGTGTTACTGTTACTGATTTAACTACCGTCGTACCCGGAATATCTTTACCTGTAATGCCTTTAACTATTGCATTTGCTAGTTTTTGTGCATTGTATTTATTGCAATCTGATTTAGTATCACAGAAAAAGGGCTCAACCAATATGGCTACAGCCTTTGTATATTTTAATACGTATAGGTTAGGCCTTGATTTACTCCCCCTATTAGTAAAACCTAAAGTAGCTATTTGCGCGCTTACTCTATCAGCATAAACTTTTGCTTTTGCACTTATATATTCCACTTCACAACCTTGCGCCTTATCTGTTTCAAAAGCATTTACATGACAACATATAAATAAGTCTAGGTTTAAACTATTGGCTTTATTAACCCTATATGCCAAGCTCTGACCTAGTGTTAATCCTGCTTGTGTAGGCGTTATGTTAAACACTGTATGTCCTAACTTTTGTAACCCAGCAATCATGAGTGGTGCATACTCTCTTATAACTTTTTCTTCATTTAGATAACCACTCGCCCCACGATCTTGCCCCGTTCCATGACCTTCGTCAATTCCTATTCGCATAATAAAACCTCCTATTTTGTTTTTATCAAAAAACCTATAACAAATAAACTTACTGTTACGAATATTCCCATGCCCCACTTAACGGTTGTAATAAAATCATCCATTTTTTTAATCAATCCTCTAATATCTACCCTAAATTCCCTGCCATCTTTTTCTTGGTCTACAATTCTAGTTTCGTGGTCATTCAATCTAGCTTCGTGGTCTTGTAATGTTTCTTTTATGTGCTTATGTTTTTCTTCGCATAACGGGGGATCAAATTTTTCTTCCATATTTATGCCTCCTTCAATTTTCATAAAGAAAAAAGAACTTATTTCTAAGTCCTCCAGAGATTAATTATTTTATTATATCAGCAGCGTAGTCCATTCCTAACTCTGGGAACGGTAATGTAAAGTCATATTGTACTTTTATCGTATTTAATGCTCCTTTCGTAACTGCTGAAGGCAACTTAGTGTGAGCACCCCATATAGGCCTTGGTACAAAACAACTTCCTTGAGCATAACCACTAGAAGTAAACACGCTGACTAAAAAAGAGTTCCATATCGCTTTTCTATACGGGTCCCAAGCTCCAAAAGCAACATATTGAGAGCTTCCGCTACACATATTCATCGCATATTGGTCAAGATAAGAAAAATAGTTATCCACAATAGTTGGCTCTGGTATAGCAAAAGTGGCAATAGGATATACAAACGGGCTGGCACCACGTCCTTGAGACGAACCTTGCACATCTGTACCTGCTAACCCATAAGTTTTTCCACCAATTATAGGGAATGCTGAGCCAAAAGGTGTTATTCTATCCCATGTATATGCCATTTTTGTATCATATACAGCAGAACCAAATAGGTAAGGTTTAACAGCCCAAGTTTTAGTTATCCTGTTATAAATACCAATTCTGGTAACCGTGCTTGAACTTCCATCAGCAGTATATGCAAACGGTGACACAGTACCAAACTGAGGTGTTGCTATACTCGCTGTCATATTATATATAAATTTAAAGAATATATAAGTATCGCTCACAAAAGCTCTAGGAGTGACATCAATATTAATTAATTTACCATAGTTTGTTGCATTAGCTATATCTGAAACTATATCCATAATAAGAGTCAAATCGACCGTATCTGTAGATATAATATTACCTAAAGAATCTTTTTCTGTTATCTCTAAAGGTAAGTGATAACTTGCTCTTGGTATGGTATTTACATAAGCCGCTAGCCTTGGGTCTGTTATTTTAAAATGGAGATAATTTCCTGATGCTGTCGCATAGGCATTTTTATAAGATACTGCTGTTTCTGACTCCATTCTAGCCATACAGTATAATGCTCCTTTTGTATTTGTAATTCTAAACCAATTAAACTGTGTTATGCCTGTTGCAGTTATATAATTAAAGACACAACTATATGCATTACCTAAGGCATCAAAATATACATTACGAGCACTAAATCTTTCATAATCTAAATTTATTCCATCAGTCATCGTATTCCAACCTGTCAATTGCCTATATATCTTACTAGTATCTAACCCGTAAATATAATTAAGTATTGGTTGAATCAAGAAGTATTTCCTACACGCTTGCCATAAAGCTTTAGTTATAAGTCCACCAACGGGAGCTTCTGCTTGTATTGCCCAATATATAGCTTGGAAAGTCCCGTTTGCAGCCACAGCGGGCCAATCATACACAGCATGTATAACATAATTATCTCCTACAAACTTTGTATAGCTGTCAATTACATTGTATGTCCCTTTTATGGCATCTGAACCTGATGCTGTTGAATCAGAAAATCTGCAATTGCCAAGCAAATTGCCCTCTATGCCATAACTTTCTGCACTTTCATTTGCAGTGTTGTCAGATAATATAATCCATTCAAATAAATTCAAAAACGGAAAGGCCATGCCTCTTGACGTTCCCATAGTCAAAGCTCCTCTAGTCAACACATCTAATAAACCCATATAAGCATGTCGGTCTAGCCCTTTTGCAATCATATTCTCGGAGTGGGATTCTTGTTCTACTTTGCCTGTTTCAGCATTGATAATCTGAACAGTTACTTTATTTATCTGAAGTTGTTTCTCTTTCTGCGATATTACTTCTACATGTTCTTTTGTTATAAAATTATCATATTTACTTGTCACTATGCGCATGTTTGCCCCTCCTTATTTAACTGTTACGGTTGCCCCTTGAGATATAACAATAGCACCGATATTCGACATTACTAAACTCTCCCCCTCAGGTTGAGTTATTTCATTTTGTACAATTACATTTGCAGTTAAAGGTGCATTATATGTTATTACTGGCTCTGCATAGATTAATCCTGTAGCAATATCTATTCGAGTATAAACTATAACAATTGCAGCTCCGCTGATTTTTGTTGATGGTAATAAAGTATTTTTGATTAGTTGAACTACTTCTGCATGAGGTGGCTCTGCACTTAATCCACCTTGTAGACTTCCACCTTCTATTACTACTTGTAAATTATTAATTGGTATTGTAAAGGTTCCCGAATCTACTGTAAAGAATACTCCTACATAATGAACTCCATTAGTGATCTGAGTTATAGCAAGGGTCAAACTAACTATGTTATCACCTATTTCGAGTATCTGTTTAGGTACAAAAGGAATATTCTTTCCATCAATCTGTATCTGCATAGTAAGGGTGTTGTTAATAGTAGCAACACCACTCAAAGAGATAAATAACTTCAAGTTGGTATTTTTAGTTGCTGATACTGTTAAATAAGCAGGCTTTATAGGTGTTGTGCCTACTATAATGTCTGCTAAACTAGTATAATATATCATGGACTGGGCCGCTTCATCCGCCACTTCCTGTGCATATTGTTTCATACTACCTTTAAAAGCAAATTCACTCTTGTTTGTGGCCAAAGATGGTGTTATAGTCGATGTCTTCAATCCACCTTTAAAAGACATTTTATTGGTCAACACCATAGATGTAAATATTGTCCCATCCACTTGAGTTATACTGTATAAGTCTCCAACCTCCATTTGTGGATTGCCTCGCCAGTCTAAAGTGAAAGGCATATAAGTGAAATCTTTAACTTGCAACCATATAGCTGCTATCATATCTTGTGTTACAAAAGGACAGTAAAAACTCAATGTGTGGTCTGCATCAGCATAAACATCTCCAGCGGTTAAACCATTACCGTCTTTATCAAACACCCCTAGCACTCTTGTATATAATTTAAGAGGATTAGTTTGCTCTGCTTTAACATAATCAGATGGAGTTAAATAGGTTTTTGTTGCGTGTATATCTATTTTAACAAATTTTAGTTTTCCATCTTTACCCAATATAACATTTGCTCCATGCGCTGCTGATATGAACGACAACATTGCTCTTAAAGTGTATCCAACTGGTAAAATATCTATTGTATATGCAGGATTTATAACTGTACTAGGGTCAAGGGTTACTCCTAATTGTAGGCATATTTCGCCCATTACATCTGACATTTTTGCAGGATATGCTAAAGATGATCCATATTCTATATCCGACATTATAAGTGCATCAAAACATGAGAATTTCCAAACATTGTTTTGTAATTTACGTTCATCAATATAATAATCTCCTAAAGGTAACCATTCAGTATAACCACTAGTACCATTTAAACGTACATAGGGTGTTAATTTTGCATTGTTTGGTATTATATCGCTCGTGCATAATGAAAGCGATAAAGATGATGATATGACACTCCCTAATGTAAAATCATCAGAAGGAACAATACTATCCCCTATATCGAAATCTATAACAGAATCATTTAAATAAGTTACTGCATTAATAATTACTTTTGCTTCAAATTGTCTATCTTTTGCAATTAAATATTGTGCAAATAAAGTGCTTACTGCATACATGGTCCACCCCCTATTGTTCCGTTAGGGTTAACTTTAGCCCTGACCATTGAATATCCATTCCTTTACCCACTGCAAAAGGGGCTGGCCTGTTGCCTACATAAAGCTTTTTAGTTACATAATCGCCAACCATTGGATCTGGATAATAAAAATCAAAAAACACTCCACCCATAGCTTGCAGTATAGAAGATATTTCCGACCAATTAAGAAGTCCCCAAGACATATCAATTTGCCTCTTAACAGCTATTCTGTCTCTTGTTAACGTACCATTAGAGGTACGAACTGAAGAATCACCATTATCCAAATCCATAGTTGTTACTGAGAATTGTTCCGGGTATGCTGCAATTTCTACATCATTTATTTTCAACAGCATCATAGCACCTCCTTAAATAGTTAACAGGGTTATTCCTGCCTGACGTTGAGCTGAGTTTATAGACCTTATTGCTATTTTACCAAATTCAGTTTCACCAATTTTTAAAATTATATCGCCATTTTGATTTTTAAGTGTTGCTAATATTTGGGTAAGTAATGCAACTATTTCTCTATTGTCACCACCTGAATTGCCCAACATTGCTTTTAACTTGGACAATGGAGCAACAACTTCTGGGTCGGCGGATGCTCCCCTGTTGTCACCTACCATTGCTAAAGTTGGAGCAGATACAAGACCACCATTTGCTAAATGAGGTACTAGAGGTATATTAAGACCTCCACCACCTATATGTCCAATACCTGGTATATCCATTGAAGGTAGTTGGATTGAGTTTATAGCTCTTATTAAACTGTTTATCCCATCTATACAAGTATTGATTATCCCTTTAAAGAAATTACCTATGCCTCCAAGTACACCACCTATTGCACTCACCATATCCCTGAACACTCCCACAACAGTACCTTTCATTGTTTTGAAATGGCCTGTAATAAAGTCTGCAACTGTCTTGACAGCTCCACTTAATGTTGTGTAGATGTTAGTTCCCCATGTTTTAAAGGCGGATACCACGTCATTGAATACGCCTCCGATATTTTTGCCTAAAGTCTTGAAAAGGCCTAGTGCAAAATCGGCTGCTGTCTTCACTGCTTTGCTCAATGCTGTGTATATGATGCCTCCCCATTTTGCAACGAAAGTTACAACATCGTTAAAGACACCTGAGATATTTTTGCCTAATGCTTTAAAAAGACCTAACGCAAAATCAGCTGCTGTCTTTACCGCTTTACTTAGTGCCGTATATATATTTGTTCCCCATGTTGCAAAGAAAGTTACCACATCATTAAATACACCTGAGATATCTTTTCCTAGTGCTTTGAAAAGACCTGTTACGAAGTCGGCTGCTGTCTTAACTGCCCCGCTTAATGTTGTATATATAATGCCTCCCCATTTTGTAAAGAAATCTCCTATACTATTGAATATGGAAACTGCTGCATCCGATATAGCTTTAAATGCTTTACCCATAAATTCTTTCACTGTGTCCCAATTCTTGTACAATAAAACTCCTATTGCTATAACAGCGACAACTGCTAGAACTACTAACCCAATAGGGCTTGTAAGAAACGCCATTGCTACTCCAAATGCTGTAGTTGCTATTGTTGCAATACCACATACTACTGTCCATGCTGCGGTTGCTACGTTAGATGCTAGCTGTGCAATACCATGAGCTATTATCTCAATTTTGTCCAACACTAGTGCTGCTTTCTTAATTACAAATGCTGCTGCTTGTTTACCTAGAGCAACTATGGTCTCACCCACACCGACAACAAAGTTTTTTGCTTGCGTTAAGGTTAAGTCAATCCATATAAGTTTATTGGCTACCATCTCTATACCATTCTTTATAAACCCACCATTCATGAGAAGTAAAGCCCTCAAGACACCTCCTGACGCTTCTATAAAGGACAGAATCTTGATTACTTGCCACGCTCCAAAGAAAGCTATGATTAGTGTGGTTATAACTGCTGTTGCTGTCTGATGTTTCGTCATCCAGTCTCCTACAGCGTTCAAAGCAGAAGCTAAGTTGTGTAACACAGATATTATAACCCCACCCGTCCACTTAGCAATCGGTGACAAGAAATTATTCCATAGCCATAAGAATACTGGTTGCATGGCTGTTAATAATGGATTCAAGACTCTCAGGCATCCTGATAGTATATCTAAAAATGCAGGTAAAACTTTCTCAATAGTCCATTTAGCTAAAGGAACTAAAAGATTAAAATATGCCCACTTTAAACCATCCCATATTGTACTTGCTAAAGGTGCTAGTGCCTCCTTAAGTTTGTCAAATGCCGCTATTAAAGGAGCGAAACTTATATTTTTAAGGGGTGTCAGAAATTGGTCAATAATATCTCTAAGTCCCTTGAGTTTATCACTAAAATCTGTAGTTTTAGGTGCTGGAACATTAATAGCGGGTATTGTCATTCCTGCGGGAAGTCCCGCTGATCCTCCTGTATTTACTGGTGTTGTATCTGCTTTTTCTGCTTTTGGTTTTGAAAGAACATTTAATTGGTCAAACCCTGCTAGCGAACCTTTAATAACCGCTGCTGCCGCTTTTGTTGCTGCTGCTTGTTTTGTTGCTGCTGTTGCTGCTTTATCTGCAGACGCTGCTGCTCCATCCGTTGCTGAGCTTGTCATTGCTGACGCTGTTGCTGCTGAAGCTGACGCTGCTGCTGAACCAAACAACATTTCGGTAAAGGCTTGGAAGTATTGTGCCGCTACTTGTAACTTAAGTATTAACCAGTTTAATCCTTGTAATACGGGGGTTAACATATTAATAAAGCCTTGTCCCAAAGTTCCCTTTAACACATCAAACTGAGTTGATAGTATTCTAACTTGGTTAGCCCAACTTCCTGAGGTTCTCGCAAAATCGCCTTGTGCGTCCTTAGTTACAGATAGCAAGTAATTATATCTAAGTAGTGTTTGTGATGCTTGGTCCATCTTTTGGTAGCTAGTCGTTATACCTTCTTTTAATGCGAATGCAGATAAATTGGCAACATCCATATTAATGCCTAATTGTTTAAGAGGCATAGTTTCACCTGATATGCCTGCCCTTATCTTTTCAAAAGCATCCTCGGTATTTAAATTATAGAAAGACGCTAAATCCCCTGTTAATCCTGTAACACCTTCCGACATAGTTGTCAATTGCTGTCCTACTATTCCCGAGCTTTTCATCATTGCTCCAATTGTGGAGGAGAACTTTTTAGCACTATATTCACTCAATCCAAACTGTGTAATAGCATTTTTTGAAAATGTATTTATCTGACTAGACATATTACCAAAAGTTACATCAACAACATTTTGTACTTCATTAAGGTTAGAAGCAAGCTCAATACAACTAGCCCCAAAGCCCACTACAGCTTTTATAGCGAATGCTGCCGCAATTATAGTTCCGAGTTTTGTAAATGCTCCTCCAACAGTACTTTCAGCATTTCTTGCTATACTATTCATTTGACTATTGAATCCTGTCTGATTGACTCCAAGGTTTAAGTCAATAGTTCCAACACTTTCACCCATTTATTTCACCCCCTTATCCAAACATTTTCGCAAGCATATTATTTAACTCTTTCATGTCCCTGTCTAGTTTCTCAGTATCTTCCAACCTGTTCAACGCAACTTTCTTCTGCCATTCTGAGTATATTCTATCTTGACCAGAAGAAAATTTTCTGATTACTTCCATATCTGTTTCAGCTCTTATGCCTATTACTTGGCCCAAAGGTGTTTCAGGCATTAGACCCCCCACTAAGGTACAGAATTCCATCCAGGGCATGTCCGCCTCATTTCTTATTCTTATACCATATTGGGCAGCTAGACTGGATTCAATTAATACCCAGTCATCCCTCAAGTCATACCAACTATCTTGGGTCATAGTACTATTTTGGAAATCGTGCTTCTGCCTCCTCATAAGTCACATCTTGCATTGCTGCCAATATTGCTGTGATTATTACTTTAAAGTTAGTGATAGACATATCTTGAATGCCTATTTCCTCAGCTGCTTCTGCCCCAAGAGATAACTCTATTGCCTTTAACATACTTTCAGATTTGCTATCTGCTGCAAGCTCTTCAAATTTCATTACATTAGCCATAGAATCATTTACTTCATAGCTCTTATCTCCAATTGTTATTACGGGTTTGTCTTTACTTAGTTTATCGGATATGTTAATAATTTTAGCCATTTAATATCGCCACCTTATTTTTATTTTAAAGAGTCAGCCCCTAAGAGCTGACTTATACTATCCTGCTACTGGAGGGGTATATACAGGTAGACCGTCAGACAATATATCAAAGTCCAAAGCATCTATCTTAGTTGAATCTCCACCCGCAGGTGTCTTTAAATCAATGATACAATCCACTGCTAATTTAGCCCCATTTGGTAATGTCCATTCCAGAGCTGATTGACAAGCTTGACCTGTAGCAAGCAATGTGCCTGCTACATAGTCATTTCCTGGGTCACCGTAGTTTCTCTTGCCCTTAAACCCTATAGTCAAACTTTTACCTGTTACTGCTTGTCTTGACCAACCTGCTAAGTCTAGAGGTGTCCATTCTTCTTTCTTGCCATTAATAGTTACAGTAAAGGTTTCTAGGTCCTTAATAAGTACAAGGGTGCCCGGGGCACCTCTACCTGCTGTGTTAATTTTAAATAGGTTTGAATGTACTGGAAATACTCCTGAAGGTGCTGTCATTTACAAAACCTCTCTTTCATAATAAATTATTATTTCTATAACATACTCATATATATTATTCGTATCTGTTCCGACACTTATAGGCTCCGAGTGTTTAAGTTCAAACTGAATTATTCTATTACCACCTATAATCGCCGTTTGGCCAAGTAACTTGTTATAAACTTCTATAGCCTTTTGCTCTGCATTATCAGGATTTGTGCCCCAGTGTACCAATATACTTACTCCTTTACTGGCGTATCCGGTATTGGGTAATCCACCTATAGCTAAATTGGGGGGTGGACCTTGTAAATTATATAATCCAATGCATTGCTCTTTACTACCTTCTATTTTTCCTATATACCATTGTGGAGAATCTACTACAGATTTAAGCCAGTTTTTAAAATCTTTTAAAGATAATGTCATCTCACGATACCCCCACTTAGTTGCTTAAAAAATTTTCTAAAAGCCTTTTGTGCAAATTCCATCTTGTCTCCACTTATATAGCCCTCTAACCATTGACCTTGTGCATTTGCGTTTTTATCAGTTCTAAAATTATATTCGGGATGAAAATAAACCCTACTAGCATAAGGAACAGTGTAAACTAACTTTACTTTACCTTGTTTTATTCTAGTCATATCAATGGATGCACTTCTTTCAAGATCTCCATTTTGTTTTGGAGTTACTGCACTTGTCATAACATCTGTTTTTAAAGCCTCCGCTGTCATTCCTAACGCCTGTGTCTGAGCATTGATTAATCGAATTAAAGCAGAATGATTCATAGTTATCCTTATATTCCCCACTTACATCAACTCCAACACAGTGGAAAATACACTGCCATCAGGGTTACGTGGTCTTGAAGCTATGAATATATCCTTTTTTACTCCATTGACTTCTATATATCCGTCAATTAAGTTATTTGGGTTGATGTCACCTTGAATAATTACTTTACCTGAAAGAGTTACCAATTTTCTTTCTTTATCAAAGATTTGTTTTGTTTTTTCAGTGTAATTACATAACCCATCATATAAAATTATAGGCACAGGTCCACTGTCTTCACTTAATTCTACTTGATATATTTTTACAGGAGTAACTAGCATCCATTTAGGGAAATTAAATTTCCTAATCATAACATTTTAATAGAAGGAAGAGGAAGAAGCTCTTTAACACTTTTCGATAAACCATCATCGTTATAAGTAATATCCATATTTTCAAATTTTGCTTCTTTCAGACCTTCATTACCTTTTTTATTATAATTAATAGTTACATACTCAATTACTGCATCCGGATATATTACAGATACATCCACTATTGATTTAGAATTTAAATAATTAGTTATTAAAGTTGTAGCCTTTCTGATATATATATTTAATAGAGGATCTTCATTATCATCTGTATTTAATAATATTTTTAGATCATCAAGTACCATATTTATACACCTTCTTTGCTTTCTTCCTTTTCATATATAAGTTTTTCTACTAACTTTAATTTTGTAAAACTTTCTACTTCAGATGCTAGTATATAAATTTTTTCTCCTATGGTATGAATTAATTCACCATACTTAACATTTGCTAGTAATTTAACTTTTATTTTTTCATCTTTTGCAATTTCTACTGGTATTATTGGATCAACCGGAACATCCGGAGTTATTGTTTCTTCTTTTTTATCAGCCATTTAAATCACTTTTCCTTTCAATATAAAAATAAGAGGGGATTATCCCCTCCTTGCTACTATGAGTTAACTGTTGCTATAAATATATTGTCAATACTCTCAAATGATGGTAGCGTAATTGCCGATACTTTTGTGTTTACGTTAACAGGATCTATTTCTTTTGAAGTAGTTATTGCAACACCTAAATTAACAATAGTCACATCTGCATTTGCTCCAGACATAAGA
>JGI24146J20443_1000223_pt1 | contig 53061 bp, 43 predicted proteins | sample BarGraIncub1131A_FD_20443 | JGI IMG/M metagenome (IMG submission 20443) | reverse complement strand
GCCAAGCAAGGCTTGATAACAAGCGAATACTCTGTGCGGCGCATGATGCGGGAACACGGACTATATCCTGTTACAAATATAAAATACCGTCCATACAGGAAGGGGAAAACAGATGGGCAGTATAGCAAAGACCTTGTATCGCAGCACTTTCAAATTGCTGAGCGAAACAAGGTCTGGGCAGGAGATATCACTTACATAAAGACAAGCCTCGGCTGGGTTTATCTAGCCACAGTCATCGACCTGTACAACAGAGAAATCATAGGATATTCGCTCAGCAAGAAAATTGATGCTGAGCTTGCAAAGCGTGCCCTTTCAAATGCTTTGCCACGATAAAAAAGGAGTGTATTTATCGCAAAAAACATGTTACATTTGAGGAAGTTAAGACAGATGTCTTCGAGTACGTGGAGCTGTTTTACAATCGCAAGCGTATGCACGCGACTTTGGGCTATTTGAGCCCAGTGGAATATCGTCTGAAGTATGACGGCCTAAAAACCGCATAATTCATTATATTTTAGTCGCCCATATCGGTACAAAAGTACTATCACTTTTTCGCCGCACTCCAAATCCTTACAAGCAATATTTTGTATCTTACAAGCGTTTTGGGGGAGAGCGGTTTTTCGCCGCTTTCCTCGCTTTTTTTTATCCAAATATTTGCGTAATCAGAAAAACGTGTGTTTGAATCAATACACTGCCCGCTCTCGACACGGCGCTCAAAATCTACGGTTACTCTGTTTAGCTCCCTTTCAAGCTGCTTTTGAGTGATGACTTCGGAAGGCGCCCATGTCATCGTCTTAACAATCTGTTTGCCGTTAGAGCCATAGCCGGCAGAGGCCCGTATTTGATATATCTCGATTATTACAGCAACCGCCATATCAAGACAACACTGAAGGGCATGCCGTCTGCTATTCACAGACAGCTTGCCCTTCAGCTGCTTAACTATATTTCGTGTACCAAATGGTTGTTGTTCACTTTTATAGCGACATGTTAACCATAGCATTTCATATTAAAATGCCGACCTGCGTTCTCGCATATTTCCGACCTTTTCAGCATGTTAAAACTCGGGTCAGGCTGAGGTCAATCAATTTTAATATCTCTGAGATGCACCATCATAAGCGATGACAGTTCCTCGTGGCTAAGCTGCGCTCCGTTGTTGATCCAGCGAAGAAATATCCCAAGAGAACCCTGTGTCACATACCCCAAGTATTCAGGGTCTTTTTTTATGCCCAGAGCATCGTATTTTCTCTCTGAGGAAGTTCGAATATAATCCGTTAATTTATCTAGGAATTTCGAGTCGCCCATAGGCCCCAGAAACAGCGCATACCATTCATAGTCTCTCTTTATTTGCGCAACTTCCGAGGACAGCACTTTCAAAAACCAATCATATTTCTTAATATCACCCTTATATGGCATGGAAGTCGAAACCTCTGTCAACTTGTCAAGTAGCTCCTTTTCAATTTCGTTTGTAAGGTCTTCAATGTTCTCATAACGCAAATAAAATGTACCGCGGCTGATATAAGCACTCTTTGCAATTCTTGCAATTTTCACGTTTGCCAGACCATTTTTTTCGCACTCTTCGAAAAAACCCTGCCTGATATTTTTTTTGATGTCCATCGCGCCCTCATCCCCTTACAACAAATTATTTCAAAGTGTCAATTATACAAAAGATCATTAATCTCTTTTATTATAGTATATCAATACCTTTTTGCAAAATCAACGCAAAGCATTAACACTTTGCATTTTGGTGTTCATTGAAACGAAGAGATTTCGTTTTATTATTAACATAGTACAAATACGAAAAACCAGAAAAAACGTTCTGAACTTCCTATCAAAAATTATATCAATAAAGGAGAAAAGAATGAACCAAAGTTTTATAATTGAAGCCGCGCAGGTGCTTCGTACAAAAATCGGCGAAAAAAAAGTACTAATGGAAGAGTATATCAGAGCCTCCTATAACCATGACATTTCTTTGTACTCCTATGAGTATTCCATCCCCGGCATGATAGTTCTGCCGGAAAGTGTTGAAGACATTCAGGCAGTCGTAAAAGAGGCTAATCATCTGCACATTCCCGTTGTACCTATAGGCGCAAACACCTTCGGAAACGGAAACGTAGAGACCTATGGTGGAATTATCGTTGATCTGTCCAAGATGAACAGGATTCTTGAAATTGACGAGAAAAATCTGACCTTTACTGTTGAAAGCGGCGCTAATATTCATGCGGTAAATGAGCAGCTGCACAAAAAGGGCTTCTGCTATCCAACTTATCCCCTGTGCTTCGGCCCAATTACCTTTGGCAGCGAGGTATCAAAGAATTCGGGCGGTGAAGTCGGCTCCATGTTCGGACACGTTGCCAAGCGCGTTATAGGTTTGGAAGCCGTTACGGGGACCGGTGATGTCATTGTCACCGGTAGCTCCAATACAATCAATACCAGCCCTCACTTCATCCAGTCCAGCATTCCCGATTTGACCGGATTGTTTGTAAGCGCCGAAGGCGCTTATGGAATCATTACCAAGGTCACAATGCAAATGCAGGTCGTTCCCAAATTTACAGCAGGTGCTGACGTAAAATTTCTGCCCACAATGGAAGGTTTCAAGGACGCTTGTGACTATGTAAGCAAGTTGAGAAGCTACAAGGGCCTTACCTGCAACGCTCACCTTCTGGACTGCTACAGCGGCTGGCTCGACGAACGCTTTTTTACTAACAGTCCCGACATTTCCCCGGAGTTGGAAGCCGAGGCTTTGCAGCGTGCCGGTCATGTGGTTCTTGTTGAGTTTGAAGGCTACACCTCCCAAGAGGAGTGTGACCAGAAGGTTGCCGCCGCAATGAAAATTGCGGAGGAATACGGCGGGGTTCCAAGTGGCACCATGATGAGCGAAATTTTCGCACGTGCTGAACACGGCGATTTAAAGCTTACCGAAATTGTTTACGCGGGGGGCTTTGTCGGCACGATGATTATGACGAACACCCCTTATGATAAGATGCCGGAGCTTTACGAAAAGTGGTTGGAAAATCTCGATGACTTAGGGCTACCCAAGGCATACTCCTCCATGATTGTTGCCATGGGAGACGACTGTTGCATCCCCTTCTATTATCCTTGGCATCCCAGACGTGAATTAAGCGAAGAAGCTGAATGGAATGCGACAATGGAAAAATGGAAAGAACTCTCTAATCGCTCCTTTGCCTCTGCACTTGAAACCGGTTCTATTCCCTACGTTGTTTCAAGAAAATGGAGGCCATACTTACTTAACAAATTGGATGAGGGATATCTGACCTATATCAGAGCCGTCAAAAAGGTGTTTGATCCCAACAATATATTAAATCCGGGTGTTTCAGTGTTTGAGGAGGCCGATGTATGAATTTATCTGAAAAAAGCATTAAAGACATTACTCAAGCGATAAAAGAGGGAGATATCTACGACACCGTTTATAACTGCCGTTGCTGCGGGTCCTGTGTAAGCAACTGGCCCAACGGTCACCGCTGCTCCCTTTCAACTCAGGCACAGGGTGTTCAGATTAATTGCCGCGGCTTAAACGGAGTCATCAAGAACATCAAAGAAGGAAAGATAGAGTTTTCCTCCGAACTTGCTGACTATGTATTTCGCTGCGTAACCTGCCACGTGTGCGTTGAAAACTGCTCTGAGCATGTCAACCCCGTTGATTATATCCATGATATGCGTACACAGCTTGTGGATCGAGGAGCGGCTCCAAAGAGTATCATTGATATTTTCAAGTCCGCGGAAAAATACGGCAATGTCTGGAGCAGTCCCGCTGACCGGCGAATGAACTGGGCGGAGGGGCTGTCCGTAAAGACCGTTTCTGAAAACTCGGACTTTGAGTATCTGCTCTTTGTTGGTGACTCTTCTGCATACGTTCCCAGAAACCAAAAAACTGCAAGAGCATTTGTTGAAATCCTCAACAAGCTTGGAATTAACTTTGCGGTTCTCGGAAACGACGAGCGCACTTCCGGCGGTGAAATTAACCGTATGGGCGAAGAGGGGCTCTTTGAGATGATGGCTCAGGAAAACATTGGCAACTTTAAAAAGAACAACGTTAAGAAGATCATCTGCCTGTCTCCTCACGGCTACGACGCCCTGAAAAACGAGTATCCGAAGCTCGATAACGAATTCACCGCAGAGGTTCAGCACTATACAGAGTTTTTGGCAAACCTTCTTGAAAAGGGAACTCTCAAGTTTACCAAGGAAATCAACAAGACGGTTACCTACCATGATCCCTGCTACCTAGGCCGCCACAATCAGGTGTACGACCAGCCACGAGCTCTTCTGGAGGCCATTCCCGGCCTTAAGCTGGTGGAAATGGATTACAACAGAGCCTATGCCATCTGCTGCGGTGGTGGCGGCGGCGGTATCTGGATGCAGAGAGGCGAAGGCATTGTTGTCGAACAGCTTCGCTACAATCAGGCAGTGGAAACCGGCGTAGACATTCTGGCCGTTGCTTGCCCCTTATGCATGCAGATGTTCCAGGGTGAAAACGAAAACAACACGGAAAACCCCATAGAAATCAAGGACATCCTAGAACTGATTAATGAAGCCTTGTAATAACGGCACGATTGCTTCACTGTAATAAAGCATATAGCTTATGGTTTAATAAGATTCGGAAATCTCTTTTTCAAGTAATGGACTGCGTCAAAAAAATGGAGAGTGGGTATGTAAATGCATATGCATGGGGGTTCAGAAAGAACGCAATATTTTTAAAGACAGCCGGCAGATGCAATTTGATCCCCAAACATCTTGAAGCATCTTGAAGCGAAAATTATGCGTGTAGTATGCCCTGTTGTCAAGAGCTTGCGGTCTCGGACGTGTAGACCTCCAAAACCGTAGGCCGAGGGTTCGATCCCTTCTGCCCCTGCCATATAAGTACTCTGATTTGAATACCAAGTCAGAGTGCTTTTTTGCTCTATTTTGGGCAAAATCGAGCGTTTTCAGTGGTTATTTTAATGGTATGAAGTCAAAACAGGCGGTGTGATCGGTGTTTTCCGACCATCCCTCCTGTTTTTGCAATTATATCCGCGCTTCATTCAGAGGAAACGCTAAAAGGTTGAATATTCAACTTGAAAAGATCAGAAATGGAGCTGAATACGCCATCGCAGATTGAGCATGGTGACCCCCCGCCGCACTCTTGCGGCGGTATTTGCAAAATGGAAGGAAGTCATGATAATGTTATTATTTTACACATATGGGATTATGCAGGCTGTTCGCAAGATACGCAAGACGTGGCCGCAAGCCAAATGAGAGATAACAGCCATATTTAAGCCATACTAAAAAAAGAATGCACCTGCTTTTTCAAAAACACATCCGGAGAACGACAAACCTTCGACAGTATTCTATTGCATTCTCCCACAGACGGTGTTACTATCAGTGGGAGAATGAAAGAACGGTAGAATAAACTGAGGAGGTGCAATATGTTTTTTCATGAAACTGAGCAAACCGAACTAAAGGAAATATTCGTTCCAGAAATAAAGAAGGAAGTCGTTGCTTTTACAAACGCGGGCGGAGGAACTCTTTATATAGGCATAAGCGACGATGGGCAGTTCGTCGGCCTGGACAACGGTGACTTTACAATGCAGCAGGTTTCCAATGCCATTAGAGACGGTATCAGTCCCGATGTAACGCTGTTTACACAGCTTTCTTTTGTTAACGAAAATGGAAGAACCGCTGTTAAAATTGATGTTGAACAGGGTACAAAACGTCCATATTATCTTCGGGAAAAGGGAATGAAGCCGTCAGGAGTATATGTGCGCCAGGGAACTTCTTCTGTCCCTGCATCTGAAGATGCTATACGCAGGATGATCAAAGAGTCAGATGGGGACTCTTTTGAAGAAAACCGCTCCATTTTACAGGAGCTTACTTTCACATATGCCAAGGAGGAATTATCACGGCAAAAAATCGAATTCGGTACGGTACAGAAAAAAAACATCGGCATACTGACAGGTGATGGTATCTATACAAATCTTGGATTATTAATATCCGACCAGTGCAAGCATTCCGTCAAGCTTGCAGTTTTCCAGGGGACTGACAAGCTGGTATTTAAGGATAGAAAAGAATTTTCAGGATCGATATTCAAGCAGCTCGAGGATATGTATAGCGCAATTGATTTTTATAACGGAACAAGGGCTACTTTTCATGGGCTTGTTAGGAACGATGATCGGGATTATCCAATCGAGGCAATACGGGAGACGTTGCTCAACGCCATTGTCCATCGGGACTACAGTTTCAGTGGCAGCACTTTTGTCAATATTTACAGTGACAGAATTGAAATTATCTCTCTAGGTGGGCTTGTTTCAGGTCTATCCCTCGATGCAGCAATGATGGGAGCTTCCCAGCCCAGAAACGAGAAACTTGCAGCTTTGTTTTACAGAATGAGACTGATAGAGGCATATGGTACAGGTATAGGGAAGATTATGAGCAGTTATTCCGCCGTTGAAAAAAGGCCGGTATTTGAAAATGTTGACGGGGCATTCAGGGTTGTTTTGCCAAAACTCAACTATGAAGCAATATCCGCTTTTCAAAGCTCTGACCCAGCACAGTCCGCTTATGACAAGATTACGGAATACCTCTATGAGCACAAAACGGCTTCCAGAAACGAGATAGAGGTGCTTTTGAATCTCGGTACGACAAGAACAACAACACTTCTGAACGAAATGAAGAATCTCGGGCTTATTTCCAAATCAGGCGGCGGGAAGCTGACAAGGTATATGCTGAAATGAATATTATTGCAATTATGGACGGTCATAAATATAAATTCATAGAATCTCTTACAGCGCTTGGCACTGAAGGCGAGACTGTGATTTGTCAGGACGAAAGCGGAATGCGGTTTGCTTGTTCTCGCGTGATGTGGGAAGCAAACCATGAGAAAGAGGTTTCGTTGTTTGCGGAAGCGGAGATTACAAACAGAAGCCCATCCGGGGTCAAAGTAGCGTTGTTCCGCTCACTGTTTTGCGGGCATAGCGAGGTTTACGCCAAACGGTGGTATAACCCCAAGTCCGGCCAGTCAGGTTATTCTCCTGCCTGTAAAAACGAATGGGTGCAGGGCGTTTGCAATAAAAAGGCGGTTTCTTGCGGGCGGTGCACAAACAGGGAGCTTTTGCCGCTGACAGATGAGGTGATTTACCGGCACCTGGAGGGCGGAAATGCGTATGCCCGTGACGTGATTGGTATTTATCCCATGTTTCAGGATGAAACGACAGACTTTCTTGCCGTTGACTTTGATGACGATGGATGGAGTGAAGATGTGTCTGCCATCTTCACAGTATGTTCGGAGTTAAAACTTTTACCCGCAGTAGAGCGTTCCCGCTCTGGAAACGGAGGTCATGTCTGGTTTTTCTTCAGCGAACCGGTGCCGGCTGCAAAGGCACGAAAATTGGGCAGCGGGCTTCTCTCGCTAGCCATGGAACGAAGAGCAAATATAAATTTGAAATCCTACGACAGATTGTTTCCAAATCAGGACACGCTGCCAAAGGGCGGGTTCGGCAATTTGATTGCCCTGCCTCTGCAGGGTATGGCACGCTGCTCCGAAAACAGTGTTTTCATAGACAGTCAATTTAAGCCATGGCCTGATCAATGGGCATTTCTGTCCTGCGTTGAGAAGCTAAGCGAAGAACAGCTGGATGAGCTGGTTCATGTTGTCTGTCGCGGAGGCGAACTTGGCGAACTAGCCGATGCCGGCGGGGATAACGCGCCATGGGAACGGCCAAAGCCTGAGAAACTCTCGCGAACAGATTTTCCGAACATAGTAGAGCTCACATTGGCGGATGGCCTTTATATTAAAAAAGATGGCGTTTCAAACGCAGCTCTCAATAAAATCAAACGCCTGGCTGCCTTCCGCAACCCTGAGTTTTATAAAGCACAGGCAATGAGGTTTCCAACATATAACAAGCCGCGTGTGATAGACACATCAATGAATTTTCAGGATTATCTAAAAATACCAAGAGGATGTTGGGAAACTCTTAAAGAGATGCTTCCCGAATATAATATTTCCGACAAACGTAATAAAGGACGCTCAATTGAAGTCGTTTTCAATGGCGAACTGCATCCTGAACAGCTTCCGGCTGCTGAAGCGATGCTTAAGTACGATACAGGCGTGCTTTCGGCGACGACCGCTTTCGGAAAAACCGTTATAGGAGCATATCTTATCGGTACGCAAAAGGTAAACACACTGATTCTCGTTCATTCAAGCGCATTGCTGTCCCAGTGGAAAAAGGCGTTGAATCAATTTCTAATAATAAATGAATCTTTGCCCGAACCGCCAGTTAAACGTGGACGCAAGCGCAACAACCAAGTGATTGGCGAGCTCGGCGCCGGCAAGAATTCTTTGAAGGGTATTGTCGACATTGCAATTATGCAGTCTCTAGCCGAAGGGGACGAAGTGAAAGAGCTCGTGAGGGATTACGGCATGATAATCTGCGATGAATGTCATCACGTCACGGCGGTGAGTTTCGAACGCATTTTGTCTGCTGCTACTGCAAAATATGTTTATGGTTTGACAGCTACGCCAATTCGGGCTGATGGGCACCAACCGATTATTTTCATGCAGTGCGGACCGATACGATATCGTGTAGACGCGAAGGAGCAGGCGGACAAGCGTGACTTTGAGCATTTCATTATTCCGCGTTTTATAACGAACCGTATCCTGGATCAAGAGAAGCTGACAATTCAGGAACTCTACTCCAAGCTGATTTCCGACGATATGCGAAATCGCTATATAGTAAGTGATGTTATATCTTCGCTGAACGAAGGCCGTTCTCCGCTTGTGCTGACAGAACGCAGGGAACATGCCTCAGCGTTGGCAGAACTCTTGAAAGATGCCTGCACGAATGTCATTCTGCTTACCGGCAGCGACGGACAGAGGATCAAGCGTGAGAAATTGGAAGAGTTGAAAGCAATACCGCAGGATGAACCGCTTATCGTTGTTGCTACGGGAAAATACATTGGCGAAGGTTTCGATGAACCCCGGCTGGACACGCTGTTTCTCACCATGCCGATTGCATGGAAGGGTACGCTGGCCCAGTATGCCGGAAGATTACACCGAAATTTCGTTGGAAAAAGCGAAGTGCGTATCTACGACTATGTCGACATACATGTTGCAGTGCTGGAGCGAATGTATCATAAGCGCCTGCGCGGCTATGCCGAAATAGGCTATCAGGCGAAAGCAGGAGATGACAAAGAACAGATAAGCGTAATTTTTGATAGTAACAGTTTTTATAAACCGTTTGCCTTAGACATAGCGGAAATCCAGCAGGAAGCCCTCATCATAAGCCCGTTTTTGCGAAAGGCACGAGTTGCTGCAGTAGCCAGGTTGCTTGCGGTTCCGCTAAAACAAGGCGCAGAAATTACTGTTATTACACGTCCACCTGAAGATTATAAGCCAGAGCAACAGCCTGCAATTGCTTTACAGATAGATTTTCTACAGGCGGAGGGTGTCACAGTAGTTCAACGCAGCGGTATACATCAAAAATATGCCGTTTTTGACAAGAAGACCGTCTGGTATGGCAGTATTGACTTCCTTGCATTTGGCAACAGTCAGGAAAGTATAATGCGCTTTGAAAACGCCAACCTTGCAGGAGAATTACTTGATGCGGCTATGATGGATTGAAACGAACGTGAGCCGACAATTCACCTACCGCCTCGCATTTTACAGGGTTGGTAATTATCCACATATATTTATTGTAACATTAGTCATTATGCACAGCGGAGGACTGTGAATTTTCACCCCCCCGCCAGATAAAGATTTTTGGATTTGATTGGGGAGCGTTAGGGCCTCGAACGTGCGATAAATTCCCCACGGTGAATTTTGAAAAGCCGGTAACCCTTGCGAATACAGCGAAAATGGAGCAAATAAACATAAAAAAGTTAGTGCCTTATGTAAAATTAGGCAAATGTTCAAATTTTGTTCAAGTCAGCATAAATAAAGAGGCAGATGTGACCATATTAGTGGTCCGTCTGCCTCTTGTTATTTTAGTTTGCTTTTCGCTCGATATGCTGCCTTGCTTGAGCCGGTGTCAGCATATCGTCCAGGGCGTCAGTCGCAGCCTCCTCCGCGCTCCGGATTGCATGGGGGAGTATATGTTCATCAGTGTGGAGTCTTGAGAGTGCCCTGTTCGGGCCTGTAGAGTGCGAATGTCGACACCGGCCGCGATCTGCAGCGTGGCGAAGGTATGCCGCAGCGCGTGAGGGTTCAAATGTTCAAGGCCGTTCTTCTTTGTGAATTTATCAAGCCAGAAGTTAATCGTATCAGGGTTAAGCGGCATACCGTCGTCCTGGACAAATAGGCGATCGCTCCCCCCCGTCCAGAGATCACCGAGCTTCAATTTGTACTCGGCCCACCAGCGCCGGTACTCTCGAAGTAGATCAACCATAAACATAGGGATGTGAATTGCGCGTTTACTGCTCTCGTTCTTTGTAGGCACTTCCACAATACCTATATTAGCATCGATTGCGTGTTTCTCCGGAAACAGAAGCTTTTCCAGTTCGGCATCTGTTGCGGCGTTGATTATATCCCAACTAAGGGCGTGTTCATCCGCTTGCAGGGTTACTTTTCGAACTGTTTTTCGAGCACAGCTACAGCTTTGGGCAATGCTCGACTGGCTAATTCCGAGATTGTGCAGTCTCAGGAGGTCTCACGATATTGAGTCATCGTGAGACCTCCTGTAAGATGAAACCAACTCCGAAACACATGGAACCACTCGCCGGACAGGCGGGCACTTCACGCCGTATTATTCGGGCGTGGAATAGCTTAGAAAATCCGTAGAAATAAACCCAACTTGATATTACCAGGATGCCCTTTATAAGCAGGGTATAATTGTGCACCGTAACGTCCTAACTACAGGGTGATTTCGCGTGCAGAATTAACAGTTATTATATGGATATGGAATTTCCTTCAAAGCTACCATAGGAAGAGTATGATAAAGCTTCAATAAAATATCTTGACTAACAACAAAAGGAAGCATAAAGTAAAAATGGAAATTATCCGGGGCAATGGCGCTGACGGGCTTTGGCTTGTCAACGCCTATTTATTTGTTATTAAGACGATAAAGGAAGGTATATAAAATGAAATTAAAAGTTGCTTCGGTTCAAATGGTCTCGGAAAACGACAACGTAAGTAAAAATATGATGCGTGCGGGAGAAATGATTCAAGTGGCAATAGACAAAGGTGCGAAGCTTATTCTAATTCCCGAATTTGCCCTGATTGGATACGAATACAGCGATAGTATATGGAGCGTTGCGGAACCTGTTAAAGGCTGGACATATAATTGGCTCAGAGATATAAGTGTTGAAAACAATGTTTACATAGGAACCTGTGTCCTTGAAAAAGATGGAAATGATTTTTATGATACATTTATCTTGGTAGGTCCAGGTCCATCCGATTTCTGGTCTCACAGAAAAATTGAGCCAGCAAGCTATGAAGCTTTCTTCATAAAGGGCGGAGGTATAACCCAAGATGTATTTGAAACGCCGATAGGAAAAATTGGAGTAGCGATTTGCCTCGATACGACAAAAACTCATACACTTAATTCTTTAGCGGCAAATAAACCCGAGTTGCTTTTAATTCCGTTTTCTTACCCTGCATTCCCTGACTTTTATCCGCACAGCGCAAGAAAAGCATGGGAAGAGGGGTTCGTAAAAATACCGCAGATTTATGCATCTGCTCTGCATGTGCCGGTAGTTTCGTGTAACAAAACCGGGAAATTTGAAAGCCCGGTGCCGATGATGTTTAATATGAAAACCAGTTCACGCTTTTTGGATATCTCACAAATTTTGGACTGTGATGGGAATATTATAGAAAAAACTGAGCACGGTGAACAGGTACTGGTAGGGGAAATTGAGATTAATTCGCAAACAGGCACGCCGGATTTACCTAATAATAGGCGTTGGCTACTGCCTTTTTCGGCTTTCGTCAGATTTAACACCGACGCCAGCTATCACTTGGGCAAAGTTCGGTATTCATTAAGTAAAAAGCGCAAAACCTTCTCACGTTCCAATTAAATCTATATTTAATTATTTGGTTTCTGATGTAAATTCTGAATTGCAACTTACTTCAACGATGTCCCGCAGTATAAAGTCTAAAAAAGAATAATAGGAGCGGGTTAGCATATATTGCACCCGCTCCTATTTGATAATCTCATGTCGGAGCGGGTGTTAGTTTCCATTGACAGGATAACGTGCCCATAATTGCCGCTCTCTTTTACGGTAAGCGGTGTTTCATTTATTTACTTCAATATAATTCCGTTCAACTGATAGCCCAATGATTGACTAAAGCGGACAGTTAAAAACAACTATTGACAATATATCAAAAAAGGAATATTGTGATGTTGCAGGGGAAGTGGATAGATGTTCGACGTGGACTACTACGAGCTGCCAAACGGCGAAAAGACTGTTGAGATTTTTCTTAACAGTCTTGAAACAAAGATGAGAGTAAAAGCGTTTGAAAGTATCGAGATTTTAGAGTAATTTGGAAAAAACTTAGGAAACCGTATTCCGAGCCGATCGGCGACGGCTTGTTCGAGCTACGCATTCAGTTTGCAAGTGATATCACGAGGATATTCTATTTCTTTTGTGTCAACAATAAAATCATAATGACCAATGGCGTTGTAAAAAAATCCGACAAAACTCCACCAAGAGAGAAAGAGCTTGCACGAAAATACAAAGCAGACTATGAGAGGAGGCATTGATATGAGCGACTTTAGAGAACACCTCGAACAACAGCTAAAAAATCCCGCATTTAGGGCAGAGTATGAACGCTCACAGCCTGAATATGAGGTAACAAGAGCTATGATAAAAGCCCGCTCTGATGCAAACTTAACACAGGCCGAGCTTTCAAAAAGGACGGGAATAAAGCAGTCGAACATTAGCCGTATAGAAAACGGAAGCTGCAGTCCAAATGTTGCAACGCTTCAACAGATCGCGGCGGGAATGGGAAAGCAGCTTCATATTGAGTTCAAATAATATTAACGGAGCGGGCTACAGCGACCCGCTCCGGTTTGCATATTCAGCTTTCAATTCTGTCCTTTATTTGTCCTTTGTTTTCCGGATTTTCCCTTATCGATTGAACATTATACCAAATGAACGAAGAACAAAACGTCCGAAGTCCAAGCAAAATTTAATGGGACATAACAAGGAGAAATGGAAGTGCTTGCCTTGATTGCGGCTACAGATTAGCTACACTAATTCTCCTAAATGTAGCTTTATTTTTGCTCATTTGTTTGCACGATAAAAAGGGCAAAGTTTTCCCTTTAGAACTTAACACATGATAACACGCATCATCATGTACATTCGAAAAAGCATTGAAAATACTTGCTTTATAAACCAGATAACACATATAAATACTTGCTAAAATAGCCCTATTATAATTACGTTACTTCCGCGCCTAAATTGTCCACTGAGCATGAATGATGGCCACAAGTTTATAAACGCCCTCATATTCGCGGAATACAAGTCTAAGGGTACACCAGTCCATGCCACCGACTTGCTCGTCAATGCCAGGAAAATGAAAATCAACGAATTGGCAGTCCGGAAAAACATCCTGCACGTTTTCGATGGAGTTGCCGGATTGTACTATATAATTCCGACCGATGACGGGTGCCGTGGTGTAATCCCGATTGAAAACATATTTGTCAAAATACTGTTTGGGGGTAAGGTTAATGGGAGCGCCCTCGCCGTCCGTATAGCCCCAGAGATAGGCGGTTTCGTCTGAATTAAAATTTGCCACCTGCTCTGCGGTGAAATGCATGTTGGTACTCAAATCAACATTTGAGTACGGAGTGAAATAGACGCCGTCCTCGGGATGTATCATTTCGGCAAGTTTATCGAAACTACCGGACTTGATAAACTCGACCGTAGTGCAGGCAGTTGTGATTAAAGCTGCATCTCCGACGGCGCCGGTTGGATTTACAGTTTCGGAGGGAATAGATGCAGAGGGTGATGGAGATACAGACGAAGCAGAGCGGCTCTTTCCCACTGCGAGGAACAATAGATAACCAAGACCAAGTCCGACCAGAAGAAAAATAATCGCCGTTATTACGGTCTTTTTCAATTAAAACTCCTTTCGCAGTAACACGCTCACAGAGTAAGTAAAACTCCGTGGGCGTGTATTGTTATTATTCCCCGATTTCGATTGTTTTTTCCACACGATTGCCTGTGCTTGTCATTTCGGTATACTTGATGATATTATCCTCGCCCCAGGACTCAACGACATAAGGACCATAGGTGTTAGTGGCTTTAGCGAGGCTGACCGAAGTCTTGCTGGCAACATCAAAGGCTGTGATTTCAACTGCGCCGTTATCGGTGTCGGTAGACAGCGCCAAAAACCTGCTGTCTGCGCTCCACACCGGAGGCGAGATTGATACAGTGGTGATGTCAGCTATGACAACTTCAAGGCTTTCTGCGTCAATCAGTGTGCTTGTAATGGTGCCCGGACCCATGTGTCCGACATTAACAAGAAAATACTTGCTGCTCGGTGACCAGGAGAAGCCATCCGTTGTGGGTTCGGCCACGGAAACGAGCTTAGCATCCGCCTCGCCGATTTTCCAGACATAGATATTGCTTGCATCCCCTTCCAACTTGATGAAGGCAACTGCCGAATCGTCCGGCGACCACGCTATGTCGATGGCGTTATCCCCGTAGGTCTTAAGAGAACTGCTGATGTCGTCCTTGGTAACGCTCGGCGTTGCGCTAGGAGACGCTGTGACCTCAGCAGGGCTTGGGCTGACGCTTGCTTCGGGCGATGGAGTAGCATTGCTTTTGAACGTGCATCCAGCTAGCAGACTAAACGCCAGAGCCGTTACCGTTCCGAAAACGCATAATGAAACCAATTTTTTATTCATAGCAGTCCTCCAAAGGCTGTTTCCGTCGCTAAAGCGGAAAAAATTATTGAATCTGAGGTTTAGACGTAAGTTAGTCGTTACATGTTCCCAAATAATATATGCAGAAATGATGAAACGCCGACCGCCGTATTTTATACCAATTTTTCAAAATAGAAAAATGTTTCGTCCTCGCCGCATTTTTTCATGCAGGAGGAAAGCATCTTGAACGATGCGGCATTTTCGCGATAGCACTTTGCCACAACGCGGGTCAGATGAACCTTGTACAGCGCCCACTCCGCCACAGCGGCAAAGGCCTCCGTGCCATATCCGTTTCCGCTGTACTCCTCAGCGATTCGGCAGCCCAGTTCAGCGTCTCCCTTGTAGTTAAAGCGGTAAAGCACCGTCTCACCTATGAATTCCCCATCCTTGCGCACGGCAAAGTTGACCGCCATACATTTACAGAAGTCCTGTCTTGCCACTTTCAAGAAGCTGTCCGGCTCCACGGACCCGCCCAATCCTGCCACATCATCATAGCCCCAGAAGCGGTTTCGCTCGGGATCCAGAACAAGCGCATTATAGGATGGAATATCGTCCTCCGTCAGAGCAGAAAGAGTCAGCCGCGCTGTCTTAAGAACCGGAATTTCCTTCACATGGCAGATAAGTTCGTTCTGCGGCTCAAAACGGTATTTGGGGGCGAGTTTTACCGGCCCGTACTGAAGCTTGGAGGTACGCAGACCACGATCCGCGGCATCGTCTTCCCTGTTGATGTATTTTATACCTTTGCCGTAGTATTGGGCAAAGGCCTGAACCAGCGTGGGATAGACTCCCTCATAGGAGTAGAGTGCTTTTTCGAGATGGATAACCAGCGTCTGTCCGCACTTTTCCGCGAGTGACAAGGCAATCAGCTTATTCCCGTCAAAAATGCCGCCGGCCATAAACCAAGGCTTTTTCACTAGTTGCAGCATCTTTTTCGTAAGTTCCAGTTCTCTTGTGGCGCTAAAGTCGGTTTTCGTAAATTCCTGCCCGAAGTCGGACAAGAAAGCCTCGATTACCTGAAGGTCATCCCCTGTCAAAGGACGAAATTCGACATTTGGGTAGGTCTTGCGAAACTTGTTGATATGGTTGCGCTGACCGGAGTATTTGGACCCGGTAAAATTCTGTAGGTCTTCAGCATTATAAATGTAGTCCCGCCAAGTGCGGATGTTGCTCACTCGAGCGTAGGGATAGCGCGAAAGCAAAACGGGAACTTCTGTCTCCGGAACCACGGAGATAACAAGCGGTATTCCCTGCTCTATACAATCGAGCTCAATGGCGGACAGGGCAGCATCCTCATCTCCATCCGGTCCGGGGACAGGATAGTCAAAGACATAATGTCCATCGATATAATTGCGTATAATTAGGCAGCCGCAAGCCTCCGTCCAGGAAGGGTGCAGCACGGTGCGCCACAAAAGCTTTGTGCCCACCGAATACTCACAAAGTCCATAATCGCAGTCCTCATAATAACGGCGCAACTTGCTCCCGTCGCTTTGTGTTACGGGTTTAAAAATCAGCATAAACTAAAATACCTCATCGTATCTTTATTTGTAATAGTCATCTTATCTGTCTGATAGGATACATTATAGGGGTATTTTATCCTGTTGGCAACAGCTCCGATGAGGTTTCAAAGACGAGTCGCCGAAAATTTGCATTTTATTAACATTTACTTAACGCAAAGAATCCAAATAGTTGGTTGAGTAGCTTACACATTTTTCTCGTACACAATGTGTATTGTGTTGGTAAAATTATAATATCAGCATTGCACTGAGCGGAAGAAGAATGTATAATATGACAAGAAACGATCGGATATTCATCATTAACAGGAGGATTTCATGGAAACGGTCAAAAAAAAGAAACATATTGTTAGAAACATAGTACTTATTGTTCTTGCAGCGCTTATCGTGGGTTTTGTCATTTACAAGGTGATATCGGGCTACATTTCGACACTTCCGAAATATACATACAGCTACGGCGACATTTCGGCAGAAAGTGCGGCGGTATATCCAGATACGAGCTTTGCGGTTATGAGCGACATTCATTACTATGACACTTCGCTTGGAACTACCGGCGCGGCCTTTGAAGAATGTTTGGCTTCCGACCGTAAGCTCTTGAAGCAAAGTGCGGATCTCGCTAAGCTGGCCGTTGACAAAATCCTTGAATCGGATGTCAAATTTGTGCTTGTAAGCGGAGACCTCACCAAAGACGGAGAACTGATAAACCATGAAGCCGTTGCCGAGCAGCTCCAGCGTCTCGTAGACGGCGGCATCAAGGTATACGTTGTACCGGGTAACCACGACGTCAATAACCCTCTCGCGGTTAAATACGTTGGGGACGGCACGGAACCTGTGGAGAATGTTTCCGCGGAGAAGTTTGCGGAAATATATAAAAACTGCGGATACGGCGACGCGCTCATGCGTGACCCTGAAACGCTCAGCTACGTGGCGGAACCCGAAGACGGACTTTGGCTTGTTGCTTTGGATACAAACGAATCCGAAAACAACCAGCCTAACACCGAGGAAATCTGGGCGGGAGAGCTTACACAGAACCAAATCGACTGGCTTGAGGATGTTCTAAAACAGGCAAATGAAAAAGGCAAGGCCGTTATAGTCCTCGAGCATCACGGCATTGTTGAGCATTGGAAAGGGCAGAGCAAACTGCATCCTGATTACCTCCTCAGCGATTACAAATATGTCGGTAAATTACTTACCTCTTATGGTGTCCGTCTGGCGTTCACAGGGCATTATCACGCACAGGACATCTCGCTGGAGGACAACGGTGAACAGGGTTTCATTTACGATGCGGAAACCGGCTCTTTGAGTACCGCACCGTGCTCCATGAGGTTCTGCACTATTTCAAATAACAGCTTTACGGATAAAACAGAGCACCTTATTGACAGCTACGGCGCTGACTTTGCAGCTTCTGCCGAGGCCTTTGTGAAAAAGACCATCTACACCGAGGCATATAATACGCTGAAGGGCTATTATGTTTCGGATAAAGACACGGATTATATTGCGAATACAGTTGCCGATGCCTATGTTGCCCATTACGACGGTGACGAAAATCCTGCTGAACAGGTAGCTATCGATAAAAGCAAGCTCAGTCTTTGGGGCAAGCTTATCTATTCCCAGTATCAATACGTTATTGACGGCTTGTGGGCGGATTTGAAGCCTGCGGACAGTAATGTCACGTTTAGCCTCAGCACCGTGTCGTAAATCGGTTTCTACGGATTACTAAGAGCCTAGCGATAAAACAGATAAAAATCTCCCGATACAACTCGTATCGGGAGATTTTTATTGCCTTATTGTGAGCTTATTTTTGTTTTCTCGAAATGTTTATCAGTGCCAGCGTGTAGAATATCGCCGCGGTGACAAGCAAAATGAGAATACTTGCCAGCGGGGTAACCGTTGTGTCGCCGAATTTCATAGTTATGCCCATCATGCGTTCAAAGTCGCTTATGACCTGCGTAGGAGCACCCTTGAAGCTCACAGCCATAGGCTGGGCCATCATTACCTGTTTGAAAAGAACTGCGCCGTGAGACGGCGGGAAGCACTTGACTATCCACTGCACGCTTTCGGGAAGCTGCCCTATCGGAAGATAAACACCCGCCAGAAAGCCGATAAGCGTTCCGATAATCGTGCTGGCTGTAGCGAAAGCGTTGTTGCTCTTAAAAAACGATACAAGGAAAAGGACTATCGATGAACTACTCAGTGTGCAGAGAACTATTAAACCCAGAACCTTTATCAAAGAAACGGCACCCATAAGTTCACCGCCGCCAACGACGATGTAAAGCTCCGCAAGAATGAGCGTTATAACGCTCATGATAATGCCTATGACAACCGCACCGATTATGTAGCCGCCTAAAATGTTGCGGTAGCCGATAGGGGAAGCCGCGAAGTCCTTTGTAATTTTCTTTTCCTTGTCCTGAACCATAATGCCGTATGCGCCCATAGTTGTGGTTACCGAGGTGACGGCAAGAACGCCTGCCATAATCCAGCTATCCATAAGAAAGCGTATGCCCGGAGTGCCGCTCATACTGCTTGTCCACACGTCGCCGAGAAACAGCGCATACAGACCGATGATTATAAACACGGCAAGGAGAGAGAAGAAGACCGAGCTTTTGTCTTTAAAAAAGACCTTGAGATTTCTGATGCCGAAGTTAATCATTCTCTTATCTCCGTTCCCGTGATGGCGATGAACGCATCGTCCATTGTGCCCTTAACAACCTCGAAGCTCTCGATATATTCGTGGCAAGAGTCGATTATCGGCAGCGAGTCTAGTGTGGAAGGCAGGGAAATTGTTGCCGTATCCGCAACCACAGTACAAGATATATTCTTTTCCTCAAGGATTTTCTCAATCTCCGTCATTTTGTGCGAAGAAATGACAAGCCTGTCGTTTGAATATTTCTCTTTCAGCTCCGAGGGCGTGCCGTGCGCCGAAATCTCGCCTTTGTCGATTACGATAACATAGTCGGCGCAGGCGGCCTCCTCCATGTAATGCGTTGTCAGAAAAACGGTGGTTTCGTTTTTTTTGCGGATGTCCGTTATGGTGTCCCAGACGTACCTGCGCGTCTGCGGGTCAAGCCCCGTTGTCGGCTCATCGAGAAACAGAATTTTTGGCGTGTTAATAAGTGCTCTGGCAATATCGCAGCGTCTGCGCTGACCTCCGGAAAGTTTGCCGTATTGGCGCTTCAAAAGCTCCGTTATGCCGGTTGCCTCAGCTGCATGGCTTACCGCTTCCTTGAGCTTTTTGCCCTTCAGTCCGTAAAAGCCGCCGCGTATTTTAAGGTTTTCCTCAACGGTCAGAAGCTCGTCCAATAGTCCGTCCTGAAAAACTGCGCCGATAATTTTTCGAATCTCCGTGTCTTGCTTTCCAAGCGCGAAGCCATCCACGGTGATGTTTCCGCTATCAGGTCTTAAAAAGGTGCAGATAATGTCGATGGTTGTTGATTTCCCGGCTCCGTTCGGGCCGAGAAACGCAAACAGCTTGCCGCGTTCAACATAGAAATCAAGCCCGTTAACGGCCTTGATACTTCCGTAGGATTTGTGCAGCCCTTCAACTTCGATTATTTTGTCCATGCGCGCCTCCATGAAATATTTAGGAATTTGTTTTTTCTATTATATTTGATTTGACTCAACTTGTCATCATATTATGTATTGAGAAGGAACTGGATTTAAATACGCTTTGGGCACGGGGACTTCCGGCGGAAACCGCCCCGATAACTGCGGGGAGAATCATCAAGGAGACAGTTATGAACATTATGAGGGAAAAACGCGGGGGAAGCTGAAAACTGCACCGAGAATAATAGGAGGGTCTATTTTTATGCCGAAAACAAAACTGGGGCTTGCAATCTGCGGCTCTTACTGTACGTTTGATAAAACCATGCCCATAGCCGAAAGCCTTATGGAAGAATACGATCTTACGGCGGTAATGTCTGAAAACGCGGCGGAAACGGACACCCGCTTCGGCTGTGCCAAAACGGTCAAAACGCGGCTTACCGAAATTACCGGCAAGGAGATTATCTGCACCATTGCGGGGCCGAACCCGTCGGGCCGCAGAAGCTTTTTGACGCCATAGCAGTTGCTCCTTGCACGGGCAATACGCGTTGTAAAGCTTGCGTGCGGAATTGCCGACAGCGCGGTAACAATGGCTTACAAGGCGCACCTACGGAACGGCAAACCTGTGGTTATCGCCGTTTCAACAAATGATGCTTTGGGCGCGAAAGCAAAAAACATAGGCGAACTGCTAAACCGTAAGAACATCTATTTCGTACCCTTCCGTTAGGACGATCCGCAGGGAAAACCGACCTCGATGTTTTCCGACCTCAGCCTTTTAGCTGAAATGGTCAAGGCGGCGCTGGAAGGGTGTCAACTTCAGCCGGTGAGGTTGGACCCAAAATGAAATCGGTAACAACTGTAAAAATGTTTGTACAGGCGCAGGGCGGGAGTTGCCCCGACAACGGGCAAAGCGACGGCAGAATTTCCGCTTTTTGATTTGCCGTGTCGCGGCCCGCCCTACAGACTTGTTTGTGCCAAGCCTAAGCTGCGGACAAGTCTTAAAATTGACAATTTGGCACGTTAAAGATATAATATAGTTCTAACAATTGAATTCTAAGGTTTGTTTTAAGATTCCGTTAGTATAATAATACTGTAACAAGTAAAGACAAGCAGTTGGAGGGAGTATCTTGAGCAAAAAGCTTATGTTAATATTGAATCCGACGGCAGGAAACGGCAGCGGATTGCTGTCAATCGGTTCTGCTATGGAGGTTTTATATAGAGCGGGTTTCGTCCCCACAGTCTATTACACCTGCGGAGTGGGTGAGGCAACTCAACTGGTTTTGGAGCACGCAATGGCTTATGAGTGTGTTGTCTGCGTCGGAGGAGACGGAACACTCAGCGAAACAGTCGCAGGGCTTGCACAGCTTGCGTCGCCTCCGACTCTGGGCTATATTCCTCAGGGAACGGCAAATGACGTTGCGGCATCGCTTGGATTGCCAAAAAACCCATTGCAGGCGGCAAAGCTGATAGCGCGCGGGGAAACAATGGAACTGGATGTCGGGAAATTCAATGACTACGACTACTTCACTTATATAGCCGCGTTCGGAGCTTTCACCGAGGTCAGTTATGAGACCCCACGCGAGAACAAACAAATTTTGGGGCACCTTGCCTACTTGTTTCAAGGCATGGCGCAGCTTCCGAAGATAAGCGCTTATCCGGTTGTCGTGGAGTATGATGATGGGGTCATCGACGGAGATTTTCTTTTCGGCAGCGTTTCAAACACAAAATTCGTGGGCGGGATAGTAAAGCTTAAAAGCTCCGCTATTGAACTCAACGACGGGCTTTTCGAGGTCATTTTGGTGCGAAATCCCACAAATGTTATTGAGATGAACAGAATTACTTCAAGTATTCTGACCCGTAATTTATCCGGAAACCAGATTATGATGCTCCAAAGCAAGCGCGTCAAATTCACCTTTGAAACGCCCGTTAAGTGGACAAGAGACGGTGAGGCAGGCGGGGCCCATCAGGAGGTCGTGTGTGAAAACTTGCATTCGGCGATAAGTATCATAACATAAGGAGAATCCTGAAAATACAAAAAACGCACCGGAAAACCGGTGCGTTTAATTTATGCGTTGGTTATTTTACAAGGCTAGCAATCTCGGCTGCAAAGTCTTCCTGCTTCTTTTCAATGCCCTCACCCTTTTCAAAGCGAGTGAAGCCGGTGATTGCGATTTTGCCGCCGACGGTTTTCCCGACCTCTGCGATGTGCTGCTCGACAGAGATTTTGTCGCCCTTGACAAAGGCCTGCTGGAGGAGACAGTTTTCCTCGTAGAACTTGCCTACGCGGCCCATAATCATCTTTTCGATGATGGCTTCGGGCTTTGATGCGTTCTTGGGGTCTTCCTTGGCCTGAACCATCAGAATTTCCTTTTCCTTCTCAATGACGGAAGGATCAACATCGCTCTTGTCGCGGTATGCGGGGTTCATAGCGGCAATCTGCATTGCCAAATCACGGCCCAACTCAATGAGAGCGTCCTTGCCCTCAAGTCCTGCGGGAAGGTCCATGTTGACGATAACGCCGATACGTCCGCCCATGTGAACATAGGGGACGGAGAAACCGGTGGAGTAACGTGCAAAACGACGAACCTTGATGTTTTCTCCGATAACGAGAACTTTCTCCTGCTGAATCTGCTCAACGGTGAGATCGCCGCCGGGATATTTGCAAGCAAGAAGAGCCTCCAAATTTGCGGGGTTTTCTTTTGCGACTACGAGCGCGACGTTCTTTGTGAACTCAACAAAAAGCTCGTTCTTTCCAACGAAGTCGGTCTCAGCGTTAACTTCGACAACTACGCCGACGCCGTCAAATACGTCCGCATAGGCAATGCCCTCTGCGGCGATACGTCCGGCCTTTTTCTGTGCGGCGGCCAGACCCTTTTCTCGGAGCCACTCAACGGCCTTGCCTATATCTCCGTCGGCTTCGGTAAGTGCCTTTTTGCAGTCCATCATACCAACGCCGGTCATTTCACGCAAATTCTTAACATCCTGTGCTGAAAATGCCATATTTTATTCTTCCTCTCGTGATTATTTTATTGTGTGGGCGATTGCCCTATATTCGACGCAAAACTACAGTGCGCCAAGAGTGCTTCGCAGGAGGAAGAAAGCTCTCTCCTGCGCAAATTCTCAATTATTCCGCTGCGGGAACTTCTTCAGCTTCGGGAGCGGCAACCGTTGCTTTTACTTCAACGGGAGCGTCCTGTCCCTGACGGCCTTCCTGAACTGCGCTTGCCATAGCGGCGGAGATTAGGCGGATGGCGCGGATAGCGTCGTCGTTGCCGGGGATAACGTAGTCGATTTCATCGGGGTCGCAGTTTGTATCGACAATAGCGATAATGGGGATATGGAGCTTACGTGCTTCTGCAATTGCGTTGTGCTCCTTGCGGGGGTCAACAACAAACAGAGCACCGGGGAGCTTTTTCATGTCCTTAACGCCGCCGAGATATTTCTCGAGCTTTGTGATTTCGTTTGTGAGCTTGATAACTTCCTTCTTGGGAAGCATATCAAAGGTGCCGTCATCCTGCATCTTGCGCAGCTGAGCAAGACGGTCGATACGTGTGCGCATGGTTTTGAAGTTTGTGAGCATTCCGCCGAGCCAACGAGCGTTGACATAGTACTGTCCAACGCGCATAGCTTCCTCGCGAACTGCGTCCTGAGCCTGTTTCTTGGTGCCGACGAAAAGTATGCTTTCGCCTCTTGCAGCGACGTCGCGGACGAAGTTATAGGACTCTTCAAGTTTCTTCACTGTTTTCTGAAGGTCGATGATGTAGATGCCGTTGCGTTCCATGTAGATGAATTCGGCCATCTTAGGGTTCCATCTTCTGGTCTGGTGACCGAAGTGAACGCCTGCCTCCAAAAGCTGTTTCATTGATACTACTGACATTTGTGTTCCTCCTAAATTTTGTTTTTTCCTCCGGAGCCCTCAACTTGTCGTCCCAACCGCATTGAAAATTCTTCAAAAACGGCCACTGAGAAAACAATCCGTCTCCGTGCGTAATGCCTTGGTATTATAACAAACAAAACATGATTTTACAAGTTGTTTTTCAAAAATAACTTTGATAGTTCAAGCCTTTTTACAATAGTTTGACGTTTTTTGAGGCGAGTTGTGGCGGTTATGCTTTTTATGCGTATATATTGTGTTTTAAAGTAGCAAAACTAGTGACCCTCATCAGTTACCTACGGTGACGGTTTCCACAGAAAGGCGCTTTTTTAACAAAGGCGGTAATAAGATGTTCCCTTTTAGGAAGTGGTCGCGGCTTTTTTCGCGACGGATGGGGTAAACAAAGAGAGCCGGAATCCGTGGATTCCGGCTCTCTGAAATTAATGAATACGCTACTTGATTGTTGCGAGCAGCTCTCCGGCGGCAACGGTCTGCCCGGGCTTCACGAAGATCTCGTCCACCGTTCCGTCCATTCGGGCGACAACGCTTGTTTCCATCTTCATGGCCTCGACCACCGCGATGACCTGGTTTTCGACGACCTTGTCTCCCGGCTTGACTTCGACCTTAGTTACGGCGCCGGGTATGGATGCGCCTATTTGGCTCTTGTCCTCGGGATTTGCCAGAACTGTCTGCTTAACCGAAGCAACCGCATTTTTATCGGGAACGGCAACCTCGCGGCGCATGCCGTTGAGTTCGAACTGAACGTTACGTGTTCCGTCATTGTTCGGGTCGCCAAGGCCGAGATACTTGATAACGAGCGTCTTGCCGTCCTCAATGTTGATTTTGTTGGTTTCGCCGAGCGCCATACCGTTGAAGAACACATGGCTGCCCATTCTCATGAGGTAGCCGTATTCCTTATGGTGGCTGCGATATTCTTTGTAGACCTTGGGGTACATACAGTAGGAAAGCATAGCTCTCATGTTGACAGTCTCGCCGTTCATGAACGGTTCCATTTCCTTTTGTATATCTTCGAAGTTGATGGGCTCCAGAATTTCACCGGGACGGCAGGTAATGGGCTTTTCACCCTTTAGGACGATCTTCTGAAGTTCCTCAGGGAAGCCCCACGCGGGCTGACCCATCATGCCTCTGAAGTAATCGACAACGGAATCGGGGAAGGTAAGCGCCTCGCCGCGCGAGACAATGCTTTCGGGTGTCAGGTCGTTCTGAACCATGAATATTGCAAGGTCACCGACCATTTTGGAAGAGGGCGTAACCTTAACGATGTCACCAAGCATTTTGTTGACCGAGGCGTACATTTCCTCAACCTCGACGAAACGCGAACCAAGCCCGATTGATTCAACCTGCGGTTGGAGATTGGTGTATTGACCGCCGGGTATTTCATATTTGTAGATTTCGGTGACGGGGAATTTGAGTCCGCCGTCGAATTTTGCGTAGCGCAAGCGAACATCGGCCCAGTAATCGGTGAGCTTCTGGAGCTCGTCGAGCTTAAGCCCAGTATCGCGCGCCTGTCCTTCAAGTGCCGCGACAACGGCGTTCATGGAGGGCTGGCTGGTCAGCGAGGACATGGAGGAAATCGCCGTATCAACGATATCAACACCGGCTTCGGCCGCCATTAAAATGGTTGCGACCTGATTGCCGCTGATGTCGTGGGTGTGCAGGTGGATGGGAAGTCCTATCTCGTTTTTCAATGCCGTTACGAGCTTTTTTGCAGCATAGGGCTTGAGAAGACCCGACATATCCTTGATTGCGATAATGTGCGCACCGCGCTTTTCGAGCTCTTTAGCCATCTTGATATAGTATTCAAGTGTATACTTGTCGCGCGTGGAATCGAGAATGTCACCGGTATAGCAGATGGTTGCCTCGCAGACTTTACCTTGATTTATGACCTCGTCCATAGCGACTTCCATGCCGGGAATCCAGTTGAGCGAGTCGAATATACGGAAAATGTCGATGCCACTTTTGGCTGCTTCCTTTACGAATTCGCGGATAAGGTTATCGGGATAGTTCTTATAGCCGACGGCGTTTGCTCCGCGGAGCAGCATCTGGAAGGGAATGTTGGGGATTTTTTTGCGGAGAATATCAAGACGCTCCCAGGGCGACTCATGGAGATAACGATAGGCGACATCGAAGGTCGCTCCGCCCCACATTTCAAGCGAAAAGCAGTCCGAAAGAATAGCTGCCGTGCCGTCTGCACCCTTTGCCATGTCACGTGTACGGACACGCGTTGACAGAAGGGATTGGTGCGCGTCGCGCATGGTGGTGTCAGTTATAAGGAGCTTCTTCTGGTCAAGTACCCACTGCTTTACGGCGTCGGGACCTTGTGCGTCAAGAATCTGCTTTAATCCGGGTCCTTTTGGATAATCCACAGAAGGGAAGCGTGGAATGTTGTATTGCTGACGATCCATATTTGGATTTTCCATCTGAAGATTGGCAATGTACTTCAGAACGCGCGTTGAACGGTCGCGAGACATGTTCAAATCAAAGAGTAAGGGCGTTTCGTCAATAAATTTCGTGTGGCACTTGCCCGCGTGGAAAGTTGGATGGTGCAGAATGTTTGTTACAAAGGGAATATTGGTTTTAACACCGCGGACGCGAACTTCGTTAATTGCGCGAAGGGAGCGAAGGCATACACCCTCAAAGGTCTTGTCCCAGCAGGTCACCTTGACGAGCAGGGAATCATAATATGGAGAAATAACAGCTCCCGCACCTGCGCAGCCTCCGTCAAGACGGACGCCGAAACCGCCGCCCGTGCTGTAAGTGTTGATTTTGCCGCAGTCGGGAGCAAAGTTGTTCGCAGGGTCTTCGGTTGTTACACGGCACTGGATGGAGTAGCCGTTGAACTCGACATCGCTCTGCTTTTCAAGCCCGATAAGGGGCGTGGAAAGAGGTTTGCCCTCTGCTATGAGAATCTGCGCGCGGACAAGGTCGATTCCCGTTATCATTTCTGTTACGGTGTGCTCGACCTGTATGCGTGGGTTCATTTCGATGAAGTAGTGATTGCCGTCTTTGTCAACAAGGAACTCTATAGTTCCGGCGTTGGTATATCCGACACTCTCGGCGATTTTGACGGCGTCCGAATGAAGCCTGTTACGAACCGCCTGCGGCACGGAAAATGCCGGAGCATACTCGACCACCTTCTGGTAACGGCGCTGGAGAGAGCAGTCGCGCTCGCCCAGATGCATAACGTGCCCTTGCTCGTCCGCAAGAATCTGAACCTCAATGTGCTTTGGCTCAACAAGGTATTTTTCCATGAAAATGTCGTCGTTTCCGAAGGCCTTTTTGGCTTCGCTCTTTACAAGCTCAAAGGAAGGCTTTACTTCCTCCGCTGTAGTGCAAAGACGCATGCCGCGACCACCGCCGCCTGCCGCCGCCTTGAGAATTATGGGGAAGCCGTAGCTTTTTGCCTTCTCAAGTGCTTCATCGCCGTCGCGAAGAGGCACGGTGCAGCCTGGGATTATCGGCACATTGCACTTAATAGCGATAGCCTTCGCACTCAGTTTGTCGCCCATTTTGCCCAAAACTTCCGAGCTTGGACCTATAAATTTAATGTCCGCTTCCTCGCAGGCACGAGCAAAATCGGCGTTCTCGGAAAGAAAGCCGTACCCGGGGTGGATGGCATCCACGCCCCTGCGCTTGGCAAGGTCGATGATGGCGGGAATATCCAAATATGCGCCGAGAGGGCTTTTGTTTTCGCCAATAAGATAAGCCTCGTCAGCTTTTGTGCGGAAAAGCGTGAAAGTATCCTCGTTGGAATACATCGCGACCGTGTGTAAGCCCAATTCGTTGCAGGCGCGGAATATGCGAATTGCGATTTCGCCTCGGTTTGCAACCAAGATTTTATTAAACTGCCTTTCGGCCATGTGCGTTACCTCTCTTTGCTTGAAAGAATCAAAATTTGCAAGTTTTGGAATTCAAAATTGCATTTTCATGAATGTATTATATCGGTTAAATGTGGCGAATACAAGAAATTTTATTTATAATGTATGAATTCGGGATAGTTTCCAAAGAAAGTGAGGCAACTCAGTATAAATATGTCAAATACAATAATGCCAATTGTTACGGATGTAATGATGTTTCGCGCACTTTGAATTTCATTTTGGAAAAGTGCGGAAAAACATAGGCGAGAAAACGGGACTTGCTATTTGCGCTTCTCGTCGAACTGCCATGTAAACCAGGGGCTTTTTTCACGCTTTCCGCGTCGGTATTCGCCCGGTATTTCGACCAGAATGATGTCGCCGCCAATTCGATTTATGCAATCCCACGGCAGAATGTAGTCATCCTCGCGCCAGAAAAGGTCAAGAAATTTGCAGCGTCCGGGGACAAGAATTGCCACAACGCTGCCCTTCATTATGTCGATCAGAACGTCACAGACATAGCCGAGCCGCTGCCCGTCACACACGTTTACAACCTCTTTGTAGCGGAAATCTTCAATACGGCATTCCATAAATATGACCATTCCTTTCAATTTTCCTATGCGGCAAGAGCTAAGTTTGAATTATTTAACTTACGCCTCCACATCAATTATATGGAGGGCGCGGTTTGTCCTATTACTAAATTTCTTTACTGCGTGTTTAGCCTGCGTCTATGCTTTTTTAATTTGCTCTATTGTATTATTTTCAAGCCGAGACACCTGCACCTGGCTTATACCGACCTCGGTTGTGACCTCCATCTGCGTTTTTCCGTCGTAAAAACGCAGTGCCAAAATCCGCTTTTCCCTTTTGTCCAGAGCCGATACCGCCGCGGAAAGAGCAATCTGCTCAATCCACGCGCCATATGTGTTTTTCTCGTCGCCGATTTGATCCATTACGCAGATGCTCTCGCCGCTGTCGGAAAAAACAGGCTCATATATTGAAATAAGCTCCGAAATCGCATCCAGCGCAAAATATATGTCCTGCCGCGAAATGTCCAAGATTTTTGCGATTTCCGCAATATCGGGCTCCCTCTGCCGCTCTGCAGTAAGCCTTTCTTTTACCTGAAGAACTCTGTAGGCTGTATCCCTCATGCTTCGGCTGACTCGAATTGAGCTGTTATCGCGCAAATACCGCCTTATCTCTTCCGCTATCATCGGGATGAGCGTCTAAGCTTGAAAAGAGTAAGCGCCGCAATTCGCGGTGCTTACTCTTTTCAAGCTCCCTTGAGGTATCCGTTGCGGCTAATACTTATAATCGATGCGCACAGACGAGCGTGTCACCGTAATTTTATCAATTACGGAGCATAAAAGATTCCGTTGCTCCTGTATGTCCATGAAAGCCCACGTTTCTTTGATGTTGCGAAGCCGTTCTTTGGCAACTTCGGCTCGACGCGACCAAAGTCCGCGACTTTCTTCCTCATCAATTTTTTCGCCTAGCTTCTTTATCTCCTCGTTCAGCTCGCTTATGCTAGAGAGCAAAATGCGATTACCGGCCTCGGCATATAAAGCGTAAAGCCGACGGAGTTTTTGTTCAAGTGCGGATTTCTTTTTTTGCAGTGTTTCGGTAAGTGAAATGGGCGAAAAGGAGTTTTCGGCACGGATTTCCTCGGCGGTCATTTCCATAAGGTCGGTGATGACGGCGAGCTCGATGTCTTTGGCCCAAACGGTTTCATTATCGCAGTCTGGGTCTTAAATAAGATAGGGCTTTGATATCTGCTGGGAATAGCAGACCAACTTGAAGCCCGCGTTTCCCCATTTCTGATAGCGCAGTTTTGCGCCGCAAACCCCGCAGTAAACAAGACCGGTAAGCAGATGCTTTGCCCCGGCAACTAGCTGCATAGAAGAGTGCTGTGCGTGAAGAGCCAATGCTCTTTCATAGACCTCCTTCGGCACAACCGCCCCATGCAGTCCACGGTACTCAACGCCGTTATATTCGATTATACCGATATTGGTTTTGCGAAGCATAATCTACGCCGCAAGCTTTTCGTATTTCAGACCAAGAATGTTGGCAATGTTCCGCAGGGAGTTATCCTTGATGTAAAGGTTGTAAATCTGCCTGACTGTATCGGCGTTGCTGTTTGGAACCAGAATCCCCTTATCCAAATCGCAATCGTTGCCGAAAGGCACGCCGCCGCCCGGCCAGAAACCTGCCTCACCGCGTTTCTGCATTCCGCTTCGCGTGCGCTCGTAGATGTTTTCGCGATCGAGCTGTGCAAAGACGGAGAGTATTCCGACCACCGCTCGGCCGAAAGCCGTTGCGGTGTTGAAACTCTCCTGTATCGAGATGAAAGCAATGTTGTTCGGAAGAAAAATGTCCTCAATGAGGTGCAAGGTGTCCTTTTGAGAGCGGCTTAAGCGGTCGAGCTTATAGACGCAGACATGGGTGATAACCTTGTTTTTTGCGTCCAGAACAAGCCGTTGCCATTGCGGGACGCTCAAGAGTTGCTCCGGAAAAGCCGTCGTCAATGTAAAACTCATAGCTGACCTCGCCGTCCAGCGTTTTTGAAAAGGCGACAAGCTGCTCCTTCTGAACCTCGATGGAGTAGCCCTCCTCGGCCTGACGGTCGGTGGAAACCCCTGACATACAGCGCCATTTTGACGATATTATCCGCGTCCTGCGTCAGTTTGCGCACTTTGCTTTTTGCCATGCGGAAGCCCCTTTATTACGGGATGGTTTGTGCGCTGCCGTTCGAAAATGCGGAAGCGGCACCGAATGTGCCGTTCAATTAATCATGTTTAGAAATTCCCACTTAGTCTGTGATTACACCCTCGGAAAACGTCCCGTCTCCGCCGGCGGATATGCGCACGGCGACATCGCTTACGATGCGCTCTATTGTTGGGGTTGTTATGCTGAGCTTGCGCAGAGCTTCATCTGGGATGACATTCCCGTCCTTGTCGCAGCGTATGAGTGTAAACTCCTCACCGCCGATGGTTCTTCTTTTTCCGTGTTTCATATAATCCATATTCAGCCTCCGTAAATATCAAAAACAAGCAAGAGCAGTTTCTTATGAAGTAATTATTTCCGATAAGCGAAAAAACAAACACGGAAACAAAAAATTAGTGCGACTATTTTTGCAAATATTCAACTGCGCCTCTTGCGATATGACCATAAGGGAACTTGCGTGTTGAACTTCAAACATGATTGTGGTAAAATAATTATCGTCGGAACTATGACAGCATAAAATTTGCACAACACAACAGATGGAGAATTTTACGATGAAAAAGGTCATGATTCTTGCCACGGGCGGAACGATCTCATCCCAAGCAGGGGCAGAAGGAATGGTTCCGCAGGTTGCGCCGGCAGAGCTTATGGTCGCACTTGACAAGTTTGGAAAGTACTATGACATTAAATATAAAGCCATCCTCAATCTGGACAGCTCAAACATTCAGCCTGAGGAATGGAAGACCATTGCCCAAAATATATTTGACGCGCTGCCCGACTATGACGGCGTTGTCGTCACCCACGGTACGGATACGATGGCCTACACGGCGTCTATGATTACCTTTATGCTGCAAAACCTTGATAAGCCGGTTGTTTTCACAGGCTCTCAAATACCGATAAGTTCGCCTCTTTCGGACGCACAGTCAAACCTTGCCACGGCGCTTGCCGCAATTGACCACAACGTAAAAGGCGTGACCATAGCCTTTAACCACAAGCTAATGCGCGGCTGCCGTGCCGTAAAGATTCGCACGATGGGCTTTGATGCCTTTGAAAGTGTCAACTCACAGAATAGAGGCGAGTTTTTCGCGGACGGAATTAGGCTTGTCACTGAGCGCTTTCAGCCGCGAGGCGAAATATGCGAGCTGAAAAGCGAAATCTGCAACGAGATTTTTCTGCTTAAGCTTATTCCCGGCACAAACCCAAAAATTTTCGACTGCCTTCAAGGAATGAACTATCGCGGAGTGGTACTGGAAACCTTCGGAGCGGGCGGAATTCACTATCTTCACCGCGACCTTTATACTCCGATAAAACGCCTTGTGGACAGCGGAATACCCGTTGTTGTTTGCAGCCAGTGCCTCTACGAAAAAAGCGACTTTTCGCTCTATGAAGTTGGGAGAAAGGTTATTGCCACGGGCGCCATCCAAAGCCTTGACATGACCACCGAGGCAGCCGTAACAAAGCTTATGTGGGCATTGGGACAGACCTCAAGTGCTGAAAAAGTCCGCAGAATGTTTGAAACGAACTATGCAGGTGAGGTAACCTTTTAGATTACCGACAGAATATAAAAAAGCGGACAGCCGGTTGGCTGTCCGCTTGACGTTAGGTTTCGTCATCTTTCTGGTGAACGATTCCCGGTTCTTCAAAATTATCAAGGGTCTTTTTCTTTTTAAGCCGTTTTTCAACCGCCTCTTTGATAAGCACAAAGAGAATGGAGCAAATCGGAACCGACAGAATTATTCCGAGAATTCCGCCCAAACTTGCACCCATCAGGACCGAAATGAACACGAGAATGCCTGGAAGTCCAACGGATTTCCCGACAACTCTGGGATAAATCAAGTTGCTCTCAAGCTGCTGAAGAATGAAAAAGAAGAGGATAAACAACAGTGCGGTTGGAAACGATCTCGATAGGCATAGCAGAGCACCGAGAGTAGCGCCTATCCAAGAACCAAAAACGGGGACGAGAGCCATGACACCGACGACCGCAGAGGTTGCCGTCGGATAGGGGAAGTGAAAAATTAGCATACCGATTAAGCATAGCGTTCCTATAATAACGGCTTCCGTCAACTGTCCCGCAACGAAATGATGGAAAGAAAGCTTTGACAGATTGGCGACTTTGAAAATACGAGCCGAGGTTTTTTCTTTTGAGTAGGCACAGATGAGGCGTGAAGTGAAGCGGCCGAGCTTTTCCTTTTGCATCAGAACATAAAGAGAAAGGATAAGCCCCAGAACAAAGCTCGCAAGGGCGCTTAGCACCGACAACGCAGTGCTTGCAATGTCGCTCAAAGTGCCGCTTTCAAAGGCACTTTTAAGGAGGGTCTGTGCGGTTGTTATAAGCTCCTTCCAGTCAGAAGTCTGGCCAAGCGGTATTCTGAACGCTATATCAGACTTTGCCAGAAGGTCATTAATCTTTCCAACCAGTGTGGTTATCTGCGTGGGCAGGTCGTTAAAAATTGTTGTAAAGGCACTGTTAACCGAAGGTATAACCAGAATAATGAGCAGGGCAATTACTCCCGCAACGATTATAAGCGTCATGAATATGCTGAGTCCACGCGCGGCTGACTTGCCTTTTTGTGGAAAACGCTTCGAAAGAGAACCCAGCATCAGCTTTTCAATTGTGGTGGTGAGGGGGTCCAATAAAAACGCTATGCAAAGTCCAATAATGATGGGCGTAATGATGCTAATAAATTTCGCAATAAACGCCCAGACGCTGGAAATGTTAATAAGTCCGATGCAGAAGGTTATCGCCACAAGCAGAATCAGAATTATTTTTTTGGTGTTGGTCTTGTTTAGGTCCATATAAGTCCTCCCGTATCAGGATGTAATATCGTCTGAATCGGTGCTGACGGCTGTTTCATTTAGTTCGCGTTGGGCCGCTTCGTTAGTATATAAGTTGTTCCTGTAAACAACATATCGGTCAAACAAGTATTCGGTGCTGAGGTTCGCGAGCATCGTAATACCTAAGACCAAGTAATAATTCCAGCCACTGATGGTAAGCTCGACACCCCACCAAATAGACAGAGGGGTGAATACAAGATAATAGCCGAGTATTTTGAGCATGGCGACAGGAACGTTTGCAACGGACTTGAAGGTGAATTTCCGGTTTAGCGTGAAGTTCCACAATACGGACAGTACGAGAGCAATGAAGTATGACAGACCGTAATCGTTTCCGAGCAACTCATCCAGCTTTGTGTACCTGTCAAGGTGTGCAAATTCGTTGAGAAGAGTAAATGACCCAAACTGAATTATACCCGCAGAAGCGGAAAATAGAACAAATTTGATTGCCATCCAGGTATTCTGGTTTTTGTTGAGTTTCGGCTGAATGCTATTTCCCATAGATACCTCCAAAGTATATATAAAGCGATTTCCGTCGGCGTTTATAATTATATGTTTGTAATTTTATACCGCATGGAATAAAATAGCAAGATTAAGCGCTTTATTTCTCGATTTCCGGTAGCTTATGAACAGAGATTTACTGCGCTCTTGATTTTTGAGCCAAAATTATATATCATCAAGTTTGCGGAATCTTTTTCAGATATCCAAATGCGCCGAATGAAAAAATGACAGGGAACCGAAAGGGAGAGTGTGCCATGGAATACAAAACCGATATACAGATTGCTCAGGAAACAGTGCCCTCAAAGATAACGGAGATCGCAAGAAATTGCGGCATAAACGAGAAATATATTGAGCAATACGGAAACTATAAAGCTAAAATCGACCTTTCACTTTTAAACGAAACGGTAAAAGAGAATGGTAAGTTGATACTGGTCACCGCAATCACGCCGACACCTGCGGGAGAGGGCAAGACAACCACAACGGTGGGGCTTGCCGACGGACTTCGCAAAATCGGTAAAAACTCCGTCGTCGCGCTTCGGGAGCCGTCGCTTGGTCCCGTTTTCGGAGTAAAAGGCGGTGCGGCAGGCGGCGGATATGCACAGGTTATCCCCATGGAGGATATTAACCTTCACTTTACGGGAGATTTTCACGCAATCGGTGCCGCTAACAATCTTCTTGCCGCAATGCTTGATAACCACATTCAGCAGGGCAATGCTCTCGACATCGACCCCAAAAAAATCACATGGCGGCGCGCTGTCGACATGAACGACCGCCAGCTTCGAAATATTGTTGACGGTCTGGGCGGCAAAGCAAACGGCTGCCCGCGTGAGGACGGCTTTGACATCACCGTTGCCTCCGAGGTTATGGCGGTGCTGTGCCTTTCAAGCGACATTACCGATTTGAAAAAGCGGCTTTCCTCAATTATTGTCGGCTACACGTATGACGACAAGCCCGTTACCGCAGGTCAGCTCAAGGCGTCGGGCGCTATGGCGGCACTTCTAAAGGACGCCCTCAAGCCGAACCTTGTGCAGACGCTTGAGCATACACCGGCTATCGTGCACGGCGGACCCTTCGCAAATATCGCCCACGGCTGCAACAGCGTAATCGCAACCAGAATGGCTCTAAAACTCGGCGACTATGCCGTTACGGAGGCAGGCTTCGGCGCGGATTTAGGTGCGGAAAAATTCCTTGATATAAAGTGCCGCATGGCAGGGCTTACCCCCGCAGCGGTTGTTATTGTGGCAACAGTCCGCGCGCTTAAGCATCATGGGGGCGCCGCTAAGGCGGATTTGTGCACGGAAAATCTTGAAGCTCTCGAAAAAGGACTTCCAAATCTTCTTCAGCACGTTGAAAATATCACGCAAGTCTACTCGCTTCCCTGCGTTGTCGCAATAAACCGTTTTCCGATGGATACGGAAGCGGAGCTTGCGCTCATTGCGGACAAGTGCCGCGAAAAGGGCGTAAACGTCGCACTATCCGAGGTTTGGGGCAAGGGCGGCGAAGGCGGAGTTGAGCTTGCAAAAGAAGTGGTGCGCCTTTGCGAAAAGGAAAACAGCTTTAAGTATTCCTATGACTGCAACAAGAGCATTGTGGAAAAGCTTGAAACCATCTGCAAGAGGATTTATCACGCCGACGGAGTCGAACTTACCGAGAACGCGAAAAAGCAGGCCTGTCAGCTCACCGAACTTGGCTTCGGAGCTCTGCCAATCTGCATGGCGAAAACGCAATACAGTTTTTCGGACGATCCGAAAAAGCTGGGAGCACCGCGCGACTTTAAAGTTGCGGTGCGAAACCTTAAGGTTTCGGCGGGAGCGGGCTTTATTGTTGCGCTTACGGGCGATATTATGACAATGCCGGGACTTCCAAAAGTTCCCGCAGCGGAGAACATCGATGTTGATGAAAACGGCGTAATCACAGGACTATTTTAAAGAACAGAGAGCTGTTATTCTGCCTATTAATTCCGGAGGCAAAAGTTTGAAACATTTTAAGACTATCACCCAGACAAAGTGGGCACAGCAAGGCAGGCCACCCGGTAGTGGCCAAAGTTAGAAAGAACGATTAAGTAGCCGTAGACCGAGGAGCAGAAATGAGGTAACCCTGCCGTTGCAAGATGTAAACAGCCTCATCCACGGAAACCTCGCGGTGTACCGGAGGCCTATCTAAATCTCGATACAGGGCTGGATTATAAGGTTCGTTTTTCTTCAGAATATTGTAGATTGCAGTCAGCAGCATTCTGGAGATAGCGATGATGGCTTTCTTGTGCCCTCTGCGTTTTTTGAGAGCAAGATAACGATTTTTGACCTCGGGATGATGGGTTCCCTTGATTGCGGCATTAGCGCACTGCACCAAAAGCGGCTTGATGTATGAACCGGCTCTGTTAATGCGAGTAGTTTTCTTTTTACCGGCACTCTCGTTGTTCTGCGGAGTAAGCCCCGCCCAAGAGCAAAGCTGCTTTGATGTTGGAAACACGGACATATCCACGCCGATTTCGCCGATGATAGCAATAGCGGAGAAGGATTGGATACCCGGAACAGTCAAAACAAGATTAAGCTGAGGCAGATACTTCTCAGCAACGGAGAGAATTAGAGATTCCAGATTAAGCTTGGCAAGAGTCAGAGCGTCCATGTGGGACCGTATAATGCGTAACTTCTCAGCCTGTTCCGGACAAATAACGCCATCCACTGACATTTGAATTTCTTCCGCAGAAGCCTTGTGGTTCTTGGTTAGAAACGGAGTTACATCAAAGGGCTCTGTATTCTCAAGCAACCGTGTTGTAATTGCGGAAGCGGCTTTTCCGAAAACATCGGTGAACACGTCATCCAGTTTGATGTTCGAAACTGTTAGGCAGTTTTGCGCACGGTTTTTCTCCCCAGTGATGTAGTTAGTGAGTTTAAACCGGTAACGTACCAAGTCTCGAAGCTGGCGAATGTCTGCGGGAGGAATAAAACTTCCGGAAACCAAGTCGTGCTTGAAAATGTCAGCAATCCATTGAGCGTCCTTTTTGTCGGTTTTCTTACCGCGAATAGCCTTGACGTACTTTGGATGAGCAAGGACTATTTTACAGGCAGGCTCAAGGATATTGTAGATGGGTATCCAGTACTTTCCCGTTGACTCCATACAAACATCCCGACAGTCGTTCTGCAAAAGCCACTGTGACAGCTCCCGCAACCCTTTTGTGAAGGTTGAGAAGCGATGACTTTTGTAGGTGGTTACTCCTTGAATGTTAGTGCTTGCAATGCAGGCGACGACAAAAGATTTGTGAACATCCATCCCACAACAGATGGGGTAAACAATTTTTAGCATAGCACATCCCCTCAAAAAAGATTTTGAGGAAACGGGCAGGGACTGACCGCTCACTGAAAAACGAGTAGTTTGTCTCTCCAAAGATAAGTTTACGGGATTCAAGTCCCACTTATTTGTGCTTGAAAGAGCGGTCGGCACACATAACAATGCGGTCAGCAAACAAGCTGTGCCCACTCACCTCCACGTGCTCTGTAGTGTACCCGATTTTTCTCAAGCACAGTGTAACATAAATCTACAATCTGCGCCACGTTGCAACGGTTTCATCCCGTTTTGTGCCTTGAGCGCAGCGAAAGGAATGGTCATAACAATGAAATCAAAGACGGCGTTTTTTTGTTCCGAGTGCGGATTCGACTCTCCCAAATGGTCGGGAAGATGTCCTTCCTGCGGCGCATGGAATACGATGGTGGAAGCTCCCACTGAGTTAAAAGCAAAAAGCGGCGCGACATTTGCTTCTGGAAAAATGCAGAAAAATGCGCCAGAGCTCTTATCATCTCTTGGGACCGACGACGAAATACGTTTTTCAACCGGCTTCGACGAGTTTGACCGTGTACTCGGCGGCGGAGCAGTAAGGGGTTCGTTGGTGCTTGTCGGCGGTGCACCGGGTATCGGAAAATCCACTCTTTTGCTCCAATTTTGCGGCAAAATTGACGGAGCAGAGAAAGTTTTATATGTAACAGGCGAGGAAAGCAAGCGTCAGCTCAAAATGCGTGCGGAGCGGCTCGGAGCAAATGCCAGCCAGCTTTATGTGCTTGCCGAGACCGACCTTAACGAAATCATCTCCGCTGTTGAAGTAATTAAACCTGATGTTTTAATAATCGATTCCGTTCAGACAATGTTCAATCCGGAACTTACAGCCAGTCCCGGCAGTGTAACACAGGTTAAGGACTGTACAATGGCCATCATGCAACTGGTTAAAAGCGGGCATATGACCTCCTTTATCGTCGGGCACGTCAACAAAGAAGGCGCAATAGCCGGCCCGAAGGTACTTGAGCATATGGTCGACTGCGTTCTCTATTTTGAAGGAGAGCGCGGAATGAGCTACCGTATCCTAAGAGCGGCAAAAAACCGTTTCGGCTCAACCAATGAAATCGGTGTTTTTGAGATGGGTGACAGCGGACTTTGCGAAGTAAAGAACCCTTCGGAAATGCTGCTTTCAGGCAGACCGCTTAATAGCCCGGGCACCTGCGTGACCTGCGTAATGGAGGGCACACGCCCGATTCTCGCGGAAATTCAAGCTCTTGTTACGCCCAGCGGTTTTAACGGCGCGCGCCGTAATACAAACGGAATTGACTATAACCGAGCAACGTTGCTGCTTGCAGTGCTTGAAAAACGAGGAGGCATATCGGTTAATAACTGCGATGCCTATATCAATGTAATCGGCGGTTTGGAGCTCGATGAACCGGCGGTCGATCTTGCAACTATACTCGCCATTGCCTCCAGCCATAGGGACAAAGCAATAGGAAACGACCTTGCCGCAGTCGGCGAAGTCGGACTGACAGGCGAAATCAGAAGCGTTACCGCCTTAAACCAACGTCTTGCCGAAATTTCGCGGTTGGGATTTAAACGCTGCGTTATACCTGCACATATTCGTGATGATATAAAAGCGCCAAAAGATCTTGAGCTGATTTCCGTAAAGAATATCCGTGAGGCTATTGCTGCAGTTATATAAAATAGACTATCGGAGAAAATAATATGCCTCACTTTGTAAAGAATCCAAATCTGCCCGGCGGACAAGTATCAGTCATCGCGGTCGGGGAGGATTACTCTAAGGAAATCTCAGAAGCTCTTTTGCCTTTTGGTATCAGAGTATTAAGCTGCCCAAACAATCCGCTTGTTGACGCTCGGCTGAGGTCTCATATCGATTTAAGCGTTTTCCATCTCGGTGACAACAAATTTGTTTTATCAGACGCTGTCTCGGATAGTAGTTTTGCAGAAGAACTGAATCGGATGGGGGCTGAAATAGTCGTCTCGGCGAAAAATCATTCCTCAGAATATCCGAATGATGCTTTCCTTTGCGCCCTGTCAAACGGGAACAGGCTTTTTCACAATAAGAGCATTTGCGACCCTATAATAAGAGACTACCTCCTTAATAGAATTATCCACGTGAATCAGGGTTATGCAAAATGTGCCGTCTGTTTAGTCAATGAAACCACAGCGATAACCTCTGATGCAGGGCTTACAAAGGCGATGGAACGGGAGGGGATAGAAGTTCTCAAAATTGCCTCGGTCGGAATCACGCTTTCAGGTTTTGATGAGGGCTTTATCGGCGGCGCGTCTTTCAAAATTGCTCCGAACAAGCTTGCTTTTTCCGGTGTGCTTAACGATCATCCAAATAAAGCTGAAATCGAAATTTTCGTGGAGCTTCATGGCATAACGCCGGTTTATCTAACTGATAAACCCATTTTTGATATCGGTTCGTTCATCCCGATTTTGGAATTATAATCCGATATAAAATGTAATAAATGAAAAGACGCAGAAGCTAAGCTCCTGCGTCTTCTTATTTAATTTGTCATCTGCCGCTATTTAGCCGGCAACATTGAACATCTGACCGACGGCGGCAAATTCATTATCCGCCTCGACCTCTGATTCAAGCGGCGAGGTCATATTGCGGATAAGAAATACGCAAGACGTTTGGATTGTCGCTCCTGGGGCAATCTCGGTATAGAAGTCAGCGTCGGATTGGGATTCTTCTGGTGCGTATGCATAGTCAAGCGAAATGCCGTCCTGATAAGAATCGACCCAAAGGGCATCATTCATGCAGATGTTGTTTGAGCTGTTATTAGTAAATTCATAATAAATTCTGATTGCCTGATAGCCATTTTCATCAGTAACCCACTCAGAGTCGGTTATAGAAACATAGTAGCTGTCAAGTGTGCCTTCGGTAGGAAGACTAATTGACCACTGCGGATTCAAAATCGGTGTGATTACATATGCTGCCGGAGCTCCTGGAAGGCTGCCGGGAACATAAGATGCTGTAACTACGCCTGAAGATTCGCCATAGTAACTATCGTATATATTGAAGTCAACACTCCCGCCGTTAGGATTATACTTAAATTCGGTGCAGCATTGCATAGTTAAGCCTTGTCGAATGCGGTAATTTGCATTTCCAGCGATACTGCTGTCGTCTGCTGTATAAGTCTCAGTTAGCTGGCTGCCATCCTGAGTTGCCGTATAGCCCACTGCGTCCGATGCCGACATAGAGTATGTGTTTTCGTCATAGTTTGTAAACTCATAGTAAATCCGGATTGCGGGCTCACCGTCAATATCCGTAAAATCCTCGGATCCTATTACAGAAATATAGAAGGTGCTGTCTCCAATGTAGCCGCTTCCTGTAACATTACCGCTTGTTGTTGAACCATCGCTCGTTGTATCCGTGCCCGCAAGGGAACCGTGAGGTATTGTTGGATTGTTGATATCGCCGTCAGCCTTCTCAAAGTAATAGTATTCACCGTCTTTTTCCATGATAAGCTGATCGTTTTTATACTCGAAATTGTGGGAGCTAGTATCGGTTGTAATTACGAAACCATCGTCAGTTTCTTCCCACTCACCATCTTTTATCTCTGTGTCGTATGCTGAACCGAGATAGGCTGAGCCGTCGCTGTTGATTTGCATATCAATGGCTCCGACAATACTGGTTCCGTAATAATCTTCAGAGATGTCTCCGGTACCCGTATCAACTGCTGTAGTTTCCCAGTAACCGACATAAGGACCTTGCGCTTTGCCAGAAAAATACCCAATTAAAAATATTGCCAATAGTATAAGTAAGACAGCCCCGACACATATGCCGACTATCATTCCAGTTTTATTCTTTTTAGGCGGTATTGCACCAACTCCGACTCCGCCTTGATATGGAGCGAAACCATAGGCATTGGGCTGATTGTATTGGTTTTGGGGCTGCGCTGCGTATCCGCCCTGATAGGGAGGAGGCGGAACAAAATCGCCCTGCACCGGAGGAACATATGCGTTCTGCACTGGAGGAACATATGTGCTCTGCACCGGAGGCGAATAGCTTCCCTGTGTAGGCGCGACGTATACGCCGCCAGTTGCGAATGCAGCCGGTTCAGGTTTTACTTCGCCAATGACAGTATCTGAATAGTCTACTGCTTTGATTTCTTCGGAGGGAAATTCACTTGAAGAACTTCGCTCATTTTTTGTAGATGCAGTCATAGATGCGCCGCAATTTGGACAAAAAACCGCATCATCGGGAAGCTTAGACCCACATTCGGTACAGAATGCCATAATTATTCCTCCTGATTTATAGTTGTGACGACAATTATTTTCATAAATCGACTATACTTTAATAATATTCTCATATTATGTAACCGACTGTCAAGGGAAAGCAAAAACTTTTCTCAATATATTTAAAATGACTATTCGGCAAAACTATTGATTGCAAATTTAATATAGGTTATTATTCATAAACAACCGACTGTATTGATATAAATATTGAGGCATTTTGTCTGCCAAAACAACTATTTTTTTGGGATAAAATCGTTGCAAAACAGGCTGAAATGAAGTATAATGATGAAAATGTGGTCTGTCAAGTTTTTAACATTGTTATTCAATTGGCGAACTTTGCTTTTGCCCGAGCAACTACAGTGAACGAAAAAACCTGCTGCTCACTAATTGAAAAAATGCGATACAGTTTGTTTTAGTTGTAGCGGAGGAGAATTCTGTATCCGCATTTCAAAACACAATCAAAAAGGAGACATTTATCATGAGAGAAGATTACGGCCTTACCCCAGACCAACTTGACATTCAGCTTATGACACGCGACTTTATCCGCAAGGAACTCACTTGGGAAAGAATCAAGGAATGCGACGAGAAGAACGAGGTCCCCATGGATATCGTCAAGAAGTGCGCAGATATGGGTCTTACCAGCATCACTCTGCCGGAGTCCGTTGGCGGCGGCGGAATGGGTGAAGTAACCAACTCCCTTATTCTTGAAGAGATCAGCTATCAGGATGTCGGCTTTGCAACCACCATCGGTGCATGCGGTCTTTGCTACACACCTATTAAACTTTTCGGAACAGACGCACAGAAGCAGCTTTACGCTGACTTCATTCTTGCCGGTGGCCTTTCGGCGTTCTGCCTTACCGAGGCAGACGCAGGCTCCGATGTAGGCGCTCTCCGTACAACAGCTGTCAGGGACGGCGACGAATATGTCATCAACGGAACCAAGGCCTTTATTACCAACGGTGGCAATGCAAATATTTATACGCTTTTCGCCGTAACGGATCCCAGCGCAGGCGCACGCGGACTATCCTGCTTCATCGTTGAGCGTAGCCGTGCAGGAATCTCCTGCGGCAAGGAAGAGGAAAAGATGGGCATTCGTCTTTCCAACACTTGTGAAGTCAACTTTGACAACGTTCGTATCCCTGCTGACCACCTTGTCGGCAAGGAAGGTGCAGGCTTCAAGATTGCTATGAGCACCTTTGACATCACCCGTCCCTCAGGTGTCGGCGCTGCTTGCTGCGGTGCTATGAAAAGTTGCATCGACAAGTGCATCGAATATGCCGCAACGCGCGTTACCTTCGGTCAGCCCATACTCCAGAATCAGGCTATCCAGTTTATGATCGCCGATATGGAAGTCCGCTATGAAGCCGCCCGTGCACTTGCCTACAAGGTAGCTGCCGGAATTGATGCAGGCGTTATCGATAGCGCGCTTTCTTCCTCCTCTAAGACCTTCTCCTCCGAGTCTTTTGTTAAAACCGCTGAGGATGCCATACAGATTCATGGCGGCAACGGTTACAGCAAAGAGTATCCGATCGAGATTATTTTCAGAAACTCGAAGATATCCACGATTTATGAAGGAACCAACCAAATTCAGCGCATGGTTATCGTTAAGTCCCTTCTTAAGGCTTCCGGTCTTATGTAAGCTATCGTTGGTTTTTGGAAGTACACAATTATATTTTAGAACCAACTCAGATATGCTTCTGCGGTTGAAATAACTATTTCAGCATTAAGTCCGCATAAACACTCAGTGTCTGTGCGGACTTTTCTATATTTAAAAATTCTAAAACCAAGCGAGCGGTATCTATAGACTAAATCGTCTAAAATATGCATATATTATTGAAATTATGCCAATATTTGATAATAATATGCATTGTAGTGTTTATATATTGACATATTATTTTTTGATATGTATAATAAAACATCGTGGAAACATCAACGTTTTCGAGCGCAAGGAGCTCTTCGCTTTTTGGCTTTCTTTTTAGAATTCCAACTGTGAAGAGGTTATAACAATCGGAAAAAGCAATATTTTGGAAAGAAGGAAAACCTATCATGAAAATGCTTGTTTGTATCAAACAGGTACCTGATACCACAGAGATTAGGATAGACCCTGTTAAGAACACCCTTATCCGAGACGGCGTTCCCAGCATAGTAAACCCCTTTGATGCCTATGCTCTGGAACTCGCTGCAAGAATAAAGGATACCGACCCGTCCGCTCAAATCGTTCTCCTGTCCATGGGTCCCGAACAGGCTAAAGTCGCTCTCAAGGAGTGCCTTGCTGTCGGCGGTGACAAAGCATATCTGGTAACCGACCGTTGTTTCGGCGGTTCCGATACGCTTGCTACAAGCTACATACTTTCCTCCGCAATCAAAAATCTTGAAGAAACCGAAGGTAAGTTCGACATCATATTCTGCGGCAAGCAGGCTATTGACGGCGATACCGCTCAGGTTGGTCCCGAGATTGCTGAGCACCTCAATTATCCTCAGGTTACCTATGCTGTTGAAGCTTCTGTAGCAGACGGCAAGGTAAAGGTTAAGAAAGAAGTTGAAGAAGGCTTTGAAATGATAGGTGTTAAGATGCCTTGCGTCGTAACCGTCACCAAGCCCTCTTTTGATCCCCGTTATCCTTCCATCAAGTCCAAGATGGCTGCAAACCGTGCAGAAATTGGCGTAATCGTTTGTGACGATATGCCTCATATCGACAGAGAGAGAATCGGACTTAAGGGTTCCCCCACAAAGGTCAAAAAGACCTACACACCTCCCGTTAAGAGCGGCGGCATTCGGATTCACGAAGACAGCAACGAAGCAACAGCAAAGAAGCTCTTTGCTATGCTTGTTGCTGACGGCATCATTTAAGGGGGGTAACTTAAAATGGAAGCAAAAACCAAAGATTTATGGGTATTCATTGAAACAAACGACAACGGCACCGCTAAAAACGTCGGTTTGGAACTGCTAGGCGCAGGCCGCAGCCTTGCCGAAAAGCAGGGCGGCAAGGTTATCGGTATCGTTATCGGAAGCAAGGTTGACGAAGCTGTTAAATCAGCTACCGCTTTTGGCGCTGACACAGTTGTTGTTGTCGACGGCAAGGAATATGAGCATTACACAACCGACGCATATGCAAAAGCAATGTATACTCTCGTTGAGAAATATGGTCCCACTAGCATACTTATAGGCGCAACAAACAACGGCCGCGACCTCGGACCCCGCCTTTCCTGCCGCCTAAAGACAGGCCTTACTGCAGACTGCACGCAGCTCGCAATCGATGAAGAATCCGGCAATGTTGCATGGACGCGTCCGGCCTTCGGCGGAAACCTCATGGCTACCATTCTTTGCCCCGATAACCGTCCTCAGATTGGCACTGTTCGTCCAGGCGTCTTCAAAAAGGCTGCTCCGGACGATGCTCGTAAAGCCGAAATCATTAAGGAAGATATCCACGTTTCTGCCGATGAAATTCGCACAGAGCTTCTTGAGATTATTCATGAAGCTGCCGGCGATATTGTCGACCTTGAAGGCGCGGATATCATCATTTCCGGCGGACGCGGTGTCGGCGGGCCTGAGGGCTTCAAGCCCATCAGAGAGCTTGCAGCAGTTCTTGGCGCAACAGTCGGCGCTTCCCGCGCAGCCGTTGATGCAGGTTGGATTGGTCATTCTCATCAGGTCGGTCAGACAGGTAAAACTGTCGGACCCAAGCTCTATATCGCCTGCGGAATTTCCGGCGCTATTCAGCACGTAGCTGGCATGAGCAGCTCTAAGACCATAATTGCAATCAACAAGGACGAGACCGCTCCAATCTTCAATGTAGCCGATTACGCTATTGTCGGAGATTTGTTTGAGATTCTTCCCATCCTTACAGCTGAAATCAAGAAGCTTAAGTCATAAGGCTTTAAGCCAAGCTTATATTTTAAGAGGGACACAGAGTTATTCTGTATCCCTCTTAATTATTTTCAACCTTTTCCAAGAAATTGCGAATTTGCCGCTTTCTATACGCGTATAATTTAAGCATGGAATTGTGGATATCACCGCATTCTGCTGAATTTGAGAGGAGGCAAATATGAACGAACACATAGCCGGTTGTGAATTGGAAATACCATATCCGCCGTTGCAAACCGACGGAAAAGATCTTTACTACGCATCGCTACTTACTAATGATTATGCAGGTGTTGTGAGCGAAATGAGCGCGGTGACGGGATATATGTTTCAACAGTTTGTAACATCAAACAAAAAGATAGTAGATACAATATAATGTATTTCTCTGGTGGAAATGAGACACTTAGGGTTTATCGGTGAACTGATAAATCTCTTTGGGGGAAATCCCCATATAGCTATACAGTCAGCCTGCAAAAGCAGCTTCTGGAACGCCTAGTATATAAGTTATGAAACCAATCCAAAGTGCTTCTTCAAAGAAAACATTGCGAACGAAAAGGCGGCAATTGCAAATTACGACATACGAATAAACCAGATAAGAGATAAATCCGTACAGTCCATACTCGAAAGAATTATTCAGGACGAGGAAAACCATATAAAACTCTTCATCGACTTGCGGGATGAGTTCTATTGAAAATAATAACCACCCGTCGGATCCGACGGGTGGTTATACAGTTACTATTTAACAAGTTCCTCGGTATCTCTTGCGATAACAAGCTCCTCATTGGTGGGTATGACAAGCAGTTTAACCTTGCTGTCTGGTGTTGAGATAACAATTTCTTCGCCACGCTTTGAGTTCGCTTCGGGGTCAACCGCGCAACCGAGATATGTGAAGTATTCGCAGATAGCTGCTCTCGTAGCCTTACTGTTTTCTCCAATACCGGCAGTGAAAATAATAGCGTCAACGCCGTTCATTGCCGCAGCATATGAGCCGACAAATTTAGCAACCTCATAGTGGAAGAGGTCAAGCGCAAGCCTAGCGTCCTTATTGCCTTCGGAAGCTGCGGTGTCAAGGTCACGGAAGTCGCTGGAAATTCCCGAAACGCCTAGTACGCCAGACTTTTTATTTAGTATATTCATCATCTCATCAATGCTGTAGCCATATTTATTCATAAGATACTGAATAATGCCGCTGTCTAGATCGCCGCAGCGGGTTCCCATGGGAAGACCCTCAAGTGGAGTGAAACCCATTGAAGTATCAACGCTTTTGCCAAATCTGATAGCGCAGATGGAGCTTCCGTTGCCCATGTGGCAGGAGATTAACTTTAGCTCGGATTCCGGCTTACCGAGCATTACTGCGGCACGGGCTGCCACGTAGCGATGGCTGGTGCCGTGGAAACCGTAACGACGAACTTTGTCCTTTTCGTAGTATTCCTTGGGAATAGCATACGTAAAAGCCTTAGCAGGCATAGTCTGGTGGAAAGCTGTATCAAAAACAGCAACCTGAGGGATCTTGTCACCCATTACCTTTGTGCAGGCATTGATACCTGTAATGTTCGCAGGGTTATGCAGCGGTGCAAGCGGGATACAGTCGTTAATAGCCTTAAGAACTTCGTCTGTAATGAGGACAGAGGAAGAGAAGAATTCGCCGCCGTGAACTACGCGGTGGCCGACAGCATTGATTTCGGACATTGAGGCAACAACACCGTACTCGGGGGAGGTAAGCTTTTCAATTACGGCGGCGATTGCTTCCGCATGTGTGGGAAGTTTGATGTCTTCATCGAAGACTTTTTTGCCTTCGATAAGAGGGCTGTGCTTCAAGTGACCGTCTATTCCTATGCGCTCACAGAGCCCCTTTGCCAATACTTTTTCACCATCCATATCAAAAAGCTGATATTTCAAGGATGAACTTCCCGCGTTTATGACCAAAATCTTCATATCTTAAACCCTTTCTTTCTTGTAATCCGAGTCATATGCATGTAATATATTATATATTCAATTAATTTGCACACTCAGTTATTTTAATCCAAACAAATGCAATAAATCAAGCCTTTTTAGCATTTATTCGCTATTTTATGTCAATATATTTATACTTAGGAGGCAAAATGAAGATTTTAGGAATAGTTGCGGAATATAATCCTTTTCACAACGGTCACAAGCTGCATATTGAAGAGAGTAAAATAGCAATTTCGCGCGACACCGCGACTGTCTGCGTAATGTCCGGAGATTTTGTGCAAAGAGGGGAAGCCGCCATTTTTTCTAAATACGCTCGTGCAGAAGCGGCAGTCAGAAGCGGAGCCGACCTTGTACTGGAGCTGCCTCTTCCTTGGGCACTTTCTTCGGCGGAGGGTTTTGCAAGAGGCGCCGTGGGCTTGCTGGGAGCTCTAAACTGCGTGGATTACTTGAGCTTCGGGAGCGAATGCGGAGACATGGCAATTTTAAATTCGCTTGCAACGGCACTTTTAGATCCTAATATTGATGTTGAGATTCGCGAGGAACTAAAATCCGGTATTTCATACGCCGCGGCAAGACAGGAGGCTCTTTCAAAAAGCATAGGAAGTCTTGCCGACCATCTTGAAACCCCAAACAACATTCTGGCTATTGAGTATTTGAAGGCAATTTATAATCAGCGCCTCCGAATCGAGCCAATGACAATAAAAAGAATCGGTACAGGACATGACGAGGAAGGCGGCTCCGCCTCCGATATTCGCAATATGCTCGAAGCCGGAAAACCGATTAAAAAATACGTCCCTAAAGAAGCGTATGGCATTTTCAAGCGTGAAAGAGAGCAGGGCAGAGGACCTGTAACTATGGAGCATCTTGAATGTGCAATACTTTCGCGCTTTCGTATGATGGACGAACTTGATTTTGCAGATATTCCCGACGATTCGGAAGGACTGGGCAACCGCCTTTTCTCAGCCGCGCAGGAAGAAACCTCACTGGATGGGATTTTATCTGCAGCAAAGACAAAACGATATGCTCTTTCGCGTCTGCGCAGAATGTGCATGTGTGCTTCACTCGGAATTAAAAAAGAGCAATCCGAAGGTCTGCCGCCTTATGCCAGAGTTTTGGCCGCTAACGAAGCCGGCAGAAATATATTGAAAACCATTTCCGAAAAATCGTCAATTCCGATTATAACCAAGCCAGCCGCTGTTAAAGAGCTTTCCGTTGAATGTAGACGGCTGTTTGAGCAGACCAGCGCCGCGCACGACCTTTTCGTTTTGGGTTATTCCGCCAAGGAAGAGCGCAGAGGCAACGCCGACTGGCGAACAAGCCCCAAAATAATTTGACAGCCAGTTGAGAATTAATCCAAATACCGCACTCCAACTTTATCAAAAACGCTCAATTTTCATGGCACGCCTTGATTTAGCAACTATTTTGTTATAATATACCTTGAAGTATATCCTTATAATTTTAATTTATAGAAATAGAGTTACTAAAATTGGAGTTCTGATGAAAAAGTTTCTATTGGCATTACTTTTACTTTGTCTTATTACGGCGCTGTTTATTGTTTTCGGGAATCTGGGCGATAAGGATAAACTCAGCGTTTTCGGCGACGCCTCAAAAGACAAAGACACAATATATATAGGCGTTTATGAACCGCTGACGGGCGATTATGCGCAAGGTGGCTTGAGCGAAGCTCTGGGAATAAGATATGCAAATTCCGTTTGTCCCACTGTGGATATAAATGGTGTTACATACAATATAAAACTGGTCGAGGCCGACAACGCCAAGGATGAACTTGGCTCGGCCTTTGCAGCAAAAACTCTGGTGGATTCAAATGCCTGCGCGATTCTCGGCTCATACGGCGCGAGCGCAACTGTTGCTGGATTGCCCGAGTTCGAGAAAAGTGGTATACCGCTCGTAGGCGTTTCCTGCACGAGTCAGTCTGCGACCAAGGATAGCAACTCCTATTTCCGTATTTGCTATACAGATTCGTTCCAGAGCGGAATAATGGCAAACTTGGCGTACAGTATGGATTTAAGACATGCAGCCGTCCTTACGCAAACAGGAGATGCTTATTCAAAGGCTGCCGGCAAGGTGTTTGCCGACGCGTATAAACAGCTCGGCGGAGAAGTAAGCGAATTTTCTTTCCAACTTGGTCAGGAAAACTTCCGTTCTCTTGCAAAGGAAATTGCAGCCAGCGATGCGGATTTTGTCTATATGCTGTCCGGCTCCTCCGAAGCTAATTATTTTATTAATCAATCAAGAAGCGAGGGTCTTGCATGTCCGATTTTGGGCCCCGAAAGCTGGGATTCGGCCTTGCTTTTGAATGATGTAACATTCAATTACAGGGCAGTCTATTTTGCCTCTGAATTTGATACCAGCTCTTCTGCGGATCCCAATTCCGCTAAATTTGCAGAAAGCTTTGCTTCATGGCTTGTAAATGATACTGAGCGCATAGGAGAAAACGGTGGCAACGATTACACCTCCTCTATTTCTGCTATGGCTTATGACAGCTATATGCTGATAGTTGATGCTGTAAAAATAGCGAATTCAAAAGACCCGCAGACCATTGCGGAAACGCTCAGAACAATCTCGTATAAAGGCTTGACGGGAACTATCTCCTTTAATGAAAAAGGGGAGTCGGCTAAGAACCATGCCTTTATAAAAACGATTAACACTACTTCGCGCCAGTTTGAGGTACTTCAAGTCAGCTCTGTCGGCAAATAAACATTTAAGCCAAAGAAGCTCTTTCGGAACAATCCGAAAGAGCTTCTTTTTTTCTATTTAACCTCTGCGTATTGCAGCATGTTTCTGCAAAGATAGAGCACAAGCACAGCAACCGGAATGTTACATGCGGCAATGCAAACTGCAATCGTGAATATCATACTTACAGGCGAAACGCCAACACTTACAAGCGCGATTGCCAGCACTATGCCTGGAACAGCCATCAATAAATCAATCAAGAGATATATAAGCATACCGCCAACCCTTGACAGGGAGCCGCCCCATATACGCTCGACTACTATGCTTCCCGATAGAAATAGCGCAGCAAAGCTTACTCTCGCAACTATGCATATTACGCATTCGAGAGCGCCGGCGCCGACAATTACCGAAACCGGAACCATTACTATAATACTTTCAAGTAGCTCCGTAGGCAGAGTTTCCGCAAGTGCCCATATCATTTTCTTCAGAGGTGGTTCGGGTACAAGATATATATATGGCTTCGTCAGCTCACGGTTGAATCTTCCCAGCGCAACAGTAAAAATCATCATATATATCGAGAAAGAAAACGAGGGAAGTATGCCGGCTTTCTTTGAAAAGAGTGCAAATACAATGGTCATTATAATAAACATCAAGGCCATCGGACTAAGCAAGATATTGCTTGCGCGTCTGTTTTCCAATAGGTGCTTATAGAAGAACGCCGATGAACCTTCGCCCTTGCCGATACCGGATTTCCCGACCTTTATAATACGAGGTGTCGCTTCGGGTTTTATTCCTTCCTTTGCCGCCGAAATAGCGCTTTGCATGGTTTCCGTGGAGGCGAGGACATCCTCATAGTAATCGCGGTTCGATCTTGACATTGCGACAAGCATAGCGATAAACGCTCCTACACAAAGCGCCAGCCACAATATTGATTCAATATAGTTGCCTTTAAAAATGTTCCCGGCAAAGCCGCCCATCCAGCCTGCAAACGGGAATAGCAGGATAGGCAAACCGTTTCCGGCTTCGGTAAGAGCCTTAACAATTTGGTCTTTGTTCGCAAGAACGTGAAACCCGATATATGCAAGCAGACTCAAAACCACAACATAAAGGACCGTTTTTGCGGTGGCTTTCTTTTTGTCGCTGTCGCTGACAAAGGTGTATAGGAACATCGCGGCTGTCTGGCTCAAAAACACTGTGAGCGAGTATACAATGAAAATCAGCATAAGCCCCAAATAGCTCAGATTATAGGTGACATGCAGCATTGAATACTGAAAAAGAATAAATAGCCCAATCAGCATGGAAGTACCGATTTGCTGAATAAGCGCATAGAAAAGAACATTTCTTTTATTTAACGGGGAAGGAAAGAGAAAATTTACGTCTGCCATTCGGAAAAACGTGCCTCCGTTAGTCAGCCCTCCATAAAAGGTAGTTGAAAAAATCAGTATCAAAAGCGCGTTAATTCCCGCCGTAAGCTCGGAAATATCCCGAATGACCCTATCCGACTCATTGGCTCCGGATTCTCCGCCAATAAAAGTCATTACTATAAGTCCAAGAAAAATCACAACATAAACAATACGTATAGGCTTTTTGAAAAAGCTTAATAGTTGGTTATGCAGTTTCGTTCTAAGCAGATAGCCAAGTGCATTACCATTCATTCTGCGACCTCCGCAGTTTTGCCCTCGGTAATTTCAAAGAACAGCTCTTCCAGGCTCTTTTCGCCGCTTCCTTCAGCGTTATTGAACTTTGTAGCTACAAATTTGCCGTCCACCATGATGTGAGCCACATCCCAAAAATCCTCGACACTGTCCAGCATATGTGTGCTGATAAGTATAGCACAGCCCTGCTCTTTGAGCTCAACAAAGGTTTTTTTCAGTTCCTTAATAGCATGTGGATCAAGTCCGACCATCGGCTCGTCGAAAACAATAACGCTGGGTTTATGCAGAAGTGAGCAACAAATCGAAAGCTTTTGCTGCATGCCCTTTGAAAGCTCCTTGCCGGGCTTATCCTGTTTGTCCAGCATCTCAAAGCGTTCTAACAGGAACTTGTCATAGCCGTCGTCAGGGAGCCTGTAAGCCCTTCGGATAAACTCCATATGTTCAGCGACTGTAAGTAGCTCATATACGGCGGGCATTTCGGGAACATAGCCTATGAGCTTCTTCGCTTCGACCGATTTGTTGTCGTTTCCGTCGATAGCGATATTCCCGTCAAATCTGAGCAGACCGCATATGCATTTGATTATCGTGGATTTTCCTGCGCCGTTAGGTCCGACCAAAACGGCAATCTGCCCTCCGTCAACGAAGAAGCTGATATCTTTGTTCGCAAGAAGTTTTCCGTATTTTTTTGAAACGTGCTCAACTTTAAGCATAAAAAATTACTCCCTAAATTTCTCTATTATCAGATAGCGCTGCAATTGGGTTAATTATACTCTTTATTGAGCTATTTAACAAGAATAAACGCCATATTCTTGCATGATAAACCCAAATATTGTAATATATTTGAAGTGCAAAACAACGTAAGTTACAAATTTACAATATAATTCGTATTTCCCCTTGAAAAATAATGCAGGGATGATAAAATCTTTAATTAAATACACGAAGTATAACTTCATTGAAAGAGAGCGTGATCAAAGTGGAAAAAATTAAAATCGAAAAGACCGCCGTTTTAAAGGATAAGCCCTCACTTGACGGAATTCCTTTCGGCACGTATTTTTCCGACCATATGTTTTTAATGGACTATGACGAAGGCAAAGGCTGGCACGATCCCCGTGTCGTACCTTTTGCAAACTTTGAACTCTCTCCGGCAGCTGTTGTACTTCACTATGCGCAGGAAATTTTCGAGGGGATGAAGGCTTACCGCAGCCCAAAAGGCGAGGTCCTGCTTTTCCGCCCAACCGAAAACGCAAAGCGTCTCAATAGCTCTGCGGAGCGCATTTGCATTCCGCAGGTTCCAGAGGAAATTTTCATTGACGGCTTGAAAGCTCTTGTCGAGCTTGACAAGGATTGGGTTCCAAGCGTTCCCGACACTTCATTATACATTCGTCCTTTTGTCATCGCAACCTCTGGTCAGCTCGGAGTTCACGCTTCAAAAAGCTATCTTTTTGCCATTATAGCTTGCCCAGTGGGCAGCTATTACCCTGAGGGACTTGACCCAATACGCATCATGATTGAAATTCATGATGTCCGAGCGGTACGCGGTGGAACCGGTTACACAAAGTGCGGTGGCAACTACGGCGCTTCCATTCGTGCAGGCGAGCGCGCAGGAAAGCAGGGCTTCAGTCAAGTGCTATGGCTTGACGGAGTTACCCGCCA
>JGI24146J20443_1000220_pt1 | contig 53290 bp, 39 predicted proteins | sample BarGraIncub1131A_FD_20443 | JGI IMG/M metagenome (IMG submission 20443) | reverse complement strand
ACTAATACTTTTAAAGACTTTGTAACGGCAGTCAAAAACAAGGGACTGCAGCTAACGGCACCAACTGTTGGCGATACCTTTAATATCGGTGAGGCCACGGTTACCATCCTGGCACCAAATGGCACCGGATACGAAGATGCCAATGATTATTCCATTGTTGTAAAAGTGACCTATGGGAATACATCATTCTTATTAACCGGAGATGCAGAAGCGGTTTCAGAAAGCCAGATGGTATCAAAGGGTTTGGATTTATCGGCAACGGTCCTAAAAGTCGGGCACCACGGCAGCCGAACATCCACAGGAGACAGTTTCTTAAATAAGGTCAACCCTAAGTTTGCTGTCGTAAGCGTGGGTAAAGAGAATAGCTATGGACATCCGACACAAGAGGTGATGGATCGATTGCAGACTAGGGGTATTCCAGTATATAGAACAGATGAGAATGGAACAGTTGTTGCTACCAGCAATGGGACTGACGTGACGTTTAACACAAGTCCGGGAAGTTACAACGGTGCATCGTCGGAGTCAACCGAAAGTACAACATCTCAATCAGCATCAGTACCAGAGCCAGTTCCGGTTGCTGCACCAAGTGAAGATCAGAGCATAACGGTCTACACCACGAATACCGGAACTAAATATCATGTTGATGGATGTTCCTATTTAAGTAAAAGTAAAATTCCAATTAGCTTAGGTGATGCTAAAGCAAAAGGATTGACCCCTTGCAGCAAATGTCAGCCGCCACAATGAGAGGAGATAAAGGATGAAAGTAATAATTGATCGGTTTGAGGGAGATTTTGCGGTGTGCGAAAAAGAAGATCGGAAAATGATTGATATTAAGAGAAAAAAAATCCCTGCTACGGCTAAAGAAGGGGATGTGCTTGATATAACAAATGACATGATCACCATCGATTTCAAAGAAACGGAGAAAAGAAAAAAAGAGATAGAAGAACTGACTAAAGATTTGTGGAGTTAACTGCTATGAAAGAAAAATACTCAGTCGACGTTCAGTCAATTAAATATGAAGACGAAGAGATCCCATCATTGTCAAAACAAATGGGAAGGCCTACATCATAAATGAAATTTTAATGGTTGCATTAATTAGGATTTATGGACATTAGATTTTACTTGTATAATGATACATTAAAAAGGAGATTTAAAATGCAAATTTCAAAATTGAAAATTGAGAATTATCGTTTATTAAAAGAGCTTGATCTTGATTTAGAAAAAAAAATATCTTTAATCATTGGAAAGAATAATTGTGGTAAAACCTCATTTTTATCAATACTTAATAAGTTCATCGGAAATCAGGCCACTAGAAATAACTTTTCGTGGGATGATTTTAGCCTTGATTTTCAAGATATTCTAAAGGACCTAGTTTTGGAATCTGAATTAAATAAAGAAGAAAAAAAGTTTCCCATGGGAATAGCATTAAATATTTTCATTGAATATAACGAAACTGATGATTTATCAAATATCAGTTCAATTATGATGGATTTAAATCCTGATAATAATACAGTAATTATTGAGTTTCAATATTCTATTTCAATAGACTCTTTTTATGAGCTTAAAAAAGATTATGCTGCTTATTCAAAAAAAATGGTTGGCAAAAGAAGAAAGCAGGAAGAAAGCAGTATTGTTAAGAAAGTGAATAATGATTTTCTTGATTATATGAAATCTGAATATCGAAAATATTTTAAGATTACAAAATATTCTCGAGAGTTTGATTTAGAGAAAAAACAAGAAACGGAATTAAGAGTACCCATAATTAGTGACAAAATAATCGATAGAATTATTAACTTCAAATTCATCAGTGCTATTAGAACTGTTTCTAATTCAGATACAAATAATACTCTGTCTATTTTGTCATCAGAGTATTACAAAAATATTGAAGAAAATGAAAAACAACAGGAAGCTATTGAAAGTTTTAAGGACGTTATTGGGGATACCGATAAAAAACTAGATCAAATCTACGAAAATTTGTTTAGTGGTGTTATTGGTAAGGTAAAGAAATTTGGTGGAATAAAAGATGGGGACTCTGTTATTAAAATACTTTCATCTTTACAACGAAGAGAGTTGTTAAAAGGTAATACAACTGTTATGTACGATCATGGAAACTATAGCATGTTACCAGAAAGTTACAATGGGCTTGGATATTTAAATTTAATAGGTATGATTTTTGAGATAGAGGTTATATTGGCTGAGTTTAGGAAGGATGGAAAAGATAATGAAAAACCAGCAGATATTAATTTATTCTTTATTGAAGAACCGGAGGCACATACTCACCCTCAAATGCAGTATGTCTTTATAAATAATATAAAAGATATTCTAAGAACAGGGTGTCAAGATAAAAATGGAAATGAAATAATTGATATGCAAACAATAATAACAACTCATTCATCGCATATTGTATCGGAAAGCAAATTTGAAGATTTAAAATACTTTTATATAACTGATAGTAAATATGTTAATGCTAAAAACATCAAAGATTTGGAAGTTGAATATAAAAAGGATGACGAAGGCGAGCAAAGATTTAAATTTTTAAAGCAATATTTAACACTAAACCGATCTGAATTATTTTTTGCAGATAAAGCTATTTTTATTGAAGGTGACACAGAAAGAATATTATTACCTGCCATGATGAAAAAAATTGATCAATTGCTTCCAGAAGAAACAGCACACCTTTTGTCTCAAAATATTTCTATAGTAGAAGTAGGAGCATACTCTCACATATTTGATAAATTTATTGATTTTATCGGTTTGAAATCGTTGATTATCACCGATATTGATCCTGCTAAAATTGAGATATGTTTAGATGAAAAGGGTGAGCCAAAACTAAACAAAGACGAAACTCAAAAAAAGAAAATTGTAGGTTGTAGAGCAGATGCAGCGACAACCACAACAAATGCTGCTTTGAAGTTCTTCTTTTCTTCTCAAATAGGTGCAAGTAAAACTAATGAAAGTGAAGACAAACCTATTAATTGTTTTGATGAACTTTGTAAATTGCCATTTGAAAAAAAATCTTTAATTAGAATTATAACAGATACAGAGAATTTCAAATGGATTGCATCTGACCTGGGAAAGATTAAAGTTGTTTTTCAAAGTAATGAGAAGGATGATCGTGAAATTTCTTATCAAGCATGCAGTTTCGAAGATGCATTTATTCATTTAAATCGAAAGTTTTTAATAGATAATTTAAGCGAGGAGAAAATGGTGTTTAATAGCTTGATAAAAAAATCACTATTTGAAGATTATGAAAATAATGCATTGAATTTAGCTTCATCCTGTATTGACAAGAAAACCTCATTTGCCATGGAAATACTTCTGGCAAGCGACTTAGAGGATGAAAATAATCATTACAGCAATTGGAAGACTCCTGCATATATTAAGGAGGGATTAGAATGGTTACAAGTAGACTAGAACCTGAAGTTGAATTAGTTTTGGAACAAATCGATAAGGGACAAAATTTTCTGTTAAGTGGTGGAGCTGGTAGTGGAAAAACTTACTCACTTGTCCAAGTGATAAAAGAAATCATAAAACTAAATCCTATTACTCAGATTGCTTGTATGACGTATACAAATGCAGCTGTAAAAGAGATAGTAGAGCGAGTTAATCATAAGAATTTGCATGTATCAACAATACATGATTTTTTATGGGCTATGGTAAGTCCATTCCAGAAAGAACTTAAAGATTGTCTAATTGAATTAATAAATGATCCAGAGAGCAGCATTCCTAATCCAGATACTGAGAGGGATGAACCTTATGCAAATATATTTGAGGATGGTATTTCATACAAGGAACATTTAAAGATTAGTAGAGGTGAAATATCCCATGATGAAGTGCTTTTATTGAGTAATTGCATGTATGCGAAGCATAAACTGCTTTGTGATATTCTAAAAGACAAATTCAAGTTTATCTTTGTTGATGAATATCAGGATACGAGTCCTTTTGTTATCGATATTTTACTGAATCAAATACGGAAAAGCCCTAAAAAAAACATTGTTGGCTTTTTTGGCGATTCTATGCAAGCAATTTACGACCCTGGTATTGGAGACTTATTTAAATATATAGAATCTGGCATGATAAAGGAAGTTCAAAAGTCGCAAAATAGACGAAACCCCCAATCTGTGATTGACTTAGCAAATAAATTACGTACTGATACCATAGGGCAAGAGCCCTCATCGGATATAAACGCGCCCAATATGATAGATGGTGTAGTCAAACAAGGAAGCACAAAATTTTTATATTCAATCAAGGGAGATCTTAACAAAATTCGAAGTAACATCCATTTTGATAAATGGGATTTTTCTGATAATAGGAACACTAAAGAACTTAATTTGACACATAATCTTATTGCATCTAAGGCTGGTTTTGAGAAGTTAATGGATATATATGATAAAGATCCCATTATTGGTTTAAAAACAGACATTGTAAAAAGAATAAAAAAAGACGGCATAGTCATTAAAGAAGACATGACTTTTGAAGAGGTAATTGAGGCAGTGCCGATTAGAAATAGAAAACAAGAACTTAAAATAGATTTGATTAAGAGTGTTTCTTGGCAACTTGAACTATACAATCAAATAAAAGATAAGCCTTTTAATCATGTTCGGAAGATATATTTAAACAAGGATTCTTTGATAGATGATAAAAAAGATGATGTTGATAGCGATAACAAGAAAGGATCAAAAAGAGACAACCTAATTAAACATCTGTTTAAAATACAGGATATAATTTTTCTGTATGAATCTAGATGTTATAATGAGTTTATAAAAAAAACAGATTATAGAGTAACCTCGACTAGAGATAAGAAGGAAATTAAGAAAATAATTGATCATTTAAAAGGTTTGGGGAATTGTAGTATAAAAGAAGTAATTGATTACGCAGATACCAAAGGTTTATGCAAAAAAGATGACCGCTATACTGAGTTTATAAAGAGTAATCAATACCTTTCCTTTAGAGTTGATCAAGTCAAGTTCAGTTGTTTTCAAAAACTATATTCTTATTTAGAAGGTTCTACGCCGTTTTCTACACAACATAAAGTAAAAGGAACTGAATATAGTAATGTCTTTGTTATTTTAGATAATGGAAACTGGAATAATTATAATTTTGCAAGACTGTTCGGAGAAGGTAGTGGCGCAAAAAGTGTCTTAATAAGAACCCAAAAGATTTTTTACGTCTGTTGTACCAGAGCGAAGGACAATTTAATTGTATATTACGATAATCCAAGCCAACAGGTTATTGAGTCTGCACGAGTTCTATTTGGTAAAGACAATGTTCATTCATGTGATTGATAGCACAGCTCTTGTTGTTAAATTGCGGACAGGCCTATTTTTAGGAATATTAGTTTTTTCTAAAGTTTATGGTGTTTGAGGTATCTTTTATAAAAGTGTCGTTTTGAAAACAGTAAAGGCAAAAAATTATTGATGTACTTGAAGGAACAGAACAGCGTTTACCTTACAAAGACAAAAGTATATGTTCTAAAAAAAGAACAGAGGAATGGTTGTGAGCCACGAAGGCATAGTATTTAAACAATAAAGTTAAGTGTTTATTGCCTTAGTGCTAGGTACACTTAACTTATATGCTGGTGAATATACACATCCAGTCCGAGATATTCAGGGGTGTGTTGTCAAAATATTTTGTAATAGATAGATGGAGGTTACAACATGAAGGATGTAGTTTTAAGCGAAGATTTATATATGGATTTAACTAGTCCAATTACCGAAGAATTATCGCCTTATGATGCTGCATATCCTATTATATTTCTTTCAAATGGATTGAAGATCAGATTGGAACAGGCTGAAACTGCTGTTAAAGAAATATATAAGGCGGTTGCAAAGGAGGCACCGATACTTGCACAGGCACAGCAATCTGCAAAAAAGGGTTATCGGTATGTGGTTGATGCAACGGAGAGTACACTTGAGGCCATCGAAAGTGGAAAGATAAAACTTACAACTGAGAAGTCTGGGGAAATGTTTGCACAGATTAGAGAGGCTAATGGATATTATGGTTCTAAATTGCCTATAAAGAGAGAAGACTTTCGCAAAGGAGTCGATCCAGTTCAAATGACAAATTCCCTGCAAATGAAAGCACTACAAGATCAAGTACAAACAATAGCTGACCAAATAAGCATCATTGATCACAGTGTTAAGGATGTTTTGCAGGGACAGCAAAATGATAGAATTGGACTGTATTATAGCGGGAGGGCTTTGTTTTTTGAAGCAAGGAATATTATTGATAAAGAAATGAAGAAGGCATTGATGGCACAATCGCTTAGAGCGTTATCCGAGGCCACATTTCAACTCACCCTTACGATGCAGTCTGATATACAGTATCTTGTGAATGAAAAATATAAAGATGCCAGAGGAAAAAGAACTGAGTTGATTGACAGCCATGTGCGTAGTATCAATCAGTCATTTACATTCATTCATCAAGCGACTATGTTAAGAGCTGGTATTTATTGCAATGAAGGTGAATTGGCAGCCATGTCAACCGTTCTTGAAGAATACTCGCATTTTATTGATGGAACAGTTACAAAGCACGCTGCTTTGTTGGCACAGTGCGATACCTCAGATAGTGGCACAGAAAAAGGCGTGTGGAAATCGAGAGCAAGACTTAAATTGGATGTATCTGATTTTACAAAAAAAATAAATGCACCTGAAAAAACTTTATATCTGGGTGTTTCAAAGGAGAATGAATGATGGACCGAGTCAAAGGATGCGTTAATGAAAAATGTGTAGCACACAAGAAAAAAACAACCTATAAAGAATCAGATGATTACTGTTCGAAATGTGGGGATAAGCTTTCTTATGTATGCAAAGAATGTTACAAACCGTTGGAGGATACCTCAGAGAAATATTGTGTGAGATGCCTTGGTAAACGACAAGATCGCAATGACAAGGTCATGAAGGTGGGTGGTAGTATCGGTGGAGCATTATTAACTGCTGGTACTGTTGTACTGACTTATGGGAAAGATATTGCAAAGATAGTTAGTAAATTGAAAAAGTAATGCTGTATAGAATGTCACATTCGGTTCCTGGTCAACGAGACTGTAAATAATTTTGTGTTAAGTTAAAAAACCTTCCAGATTAATGTTAAAATAAATTCAATCTGGGAGGATTTTTATTATGGCAAGACAAAGAAAACTCACCGAAGAACGGAAAAAACTTATTAGTCAGCTTCTTTCGACCTATCAACCAGAGGATGCTGGAGATGTCCAATTAATGCTCAAAGATCTGCTGGGGGGTACTCTGCAGGGGATGCTTGAAGTTAAATTGGAAGATGATCTCGGTTATTCCAAATATGATTATACCAACAAATCAATGGACAATCGCCGTAATGGGTACAGCAAAAAAACAGTTACCTCATCCATGGGAGACCTGACACTTGATATCCCAAGAGATCGGGATGGTGGAGATTTCGATTATTTGACGTAAAAGTTTCACAGTTAACTAAAACATGTTATTATGAAAACAGTAATCTTATGTGGGATAAATCGCCGGGCCCTGGTAGCACCGTGCTTCATGCTTTGGTTGCTATTTTTTTTCAAAAATAAATGATGGCTACTTTATGTTGATGATGATTTGAAACGAAAGTATAAGGACATTGTTCCTTCACTCTTAATCAGGGTGTCTTTTTTTATTTCGATAGTATCAATGGAGCGTGGTCTATTGATACTATTATAAATATCATAAAAACGTATTATATAAGTTGAAATCTATATATGATACGTTTCATAAATAAATAACACCCTATTGAAACGAACAGTAAGTCATGATATACTTATTTCAAAAAAAAATGCTAAAGGGGCTGGATCAAATGAAAGTAGGGTATATCAGAGTTAGCACAGAAGAACAGAATGAAGCACGACAAGAAATTATAATGGACCAATTAGGTGCTGAGCGAATATTCATAGATAAAATTTCGGGTAAGAACACTAACAGGCCGGCACTCCAAGAGATGCTAGGTTTTGTTCGTAAAGGTGATACTTTAGTTGTAGAGAGCTATTCAAGACTTGCAAGATCAAGTGTGGATCTTTTAAAGATCGTTGATGGATTAAGTGAAAAAGGTGTGGGCTTCATAAGCCAAAAAGAACATATTGATACAACAACCCCACAAGGGCGACTGATGCTAACCATTTTTGCCGGGATATATCAATTTGAACGCGAATGTATGCTTCAAAGACAACGAGAGGGAATCGCAATTGCTAAACGAGAAGGCAAATATAAAGGACGTAAGCCAATTGAGGTTAATCAGGCAGCTTTTGAAAAAATATATTCTGAATGGAAAACCGGAAAATTAAAAGGCGTTGAAGCTATGAACAAACTGAATCTTACTAAGCCCACATTTTACAGAAAAGTCAAAGAATATGAGAGCAAAAGATGAAAAAAGAAAATGATTATGTAACACATTAAAAATCACTAATCGCTATTTGTTAATAAATATTGATCTCTTATATCTTTACTGATATTATAATCCTGTTTGGATGAAAAGGGGATAAAATGGAGAATTTAATATATTGGGGCGGTCTATTAGCAGCTTACACCATATGGCTTATTGTTGATTTGATAAAAAACAAAGGCAAAAGTATGACTAAGATTGTAAGAAGAGCAATAATATTTTTGACAATATCTTGCTGGTTCGTGTACTTAATTTTCTATGGAAATTTATTTTCCAATACACCAAATTATGAAGGATTTCAATATATTGTTGGTATAGTATTTATGGTCATGATGTGGTCGTTTGTTGCACAGCATGTAAATATTAAAAAAGGCACGCCGGAGTTTCAATTGATAATAGGATGCATCCTTTTTCTATTGATTTCAGTTGTGGCCATTACCATACTAGTTTTAACGTGAACATGAAAAATAAATTCACATTATGACCCTAAACATTTAAAATCTGATATAGCACATGCTTCAAATAATTAAAAGGGGATAAAAGTTGGAGAAATTAATATTTTGGGGTGGTCTATTAGCAGCTTACACCATATGGCTTATTGTTGATTTGATAAATAACAAAGGCAAAAGTATACCAAAGATTACTACGGGCGATTATCCTTTTTATCATAGTCGCAGGGTTTCTTATATCGGTAAAGTTTGGCATTCCGATGTTGAGTTATTTTAATAATAGTGCGTTTATTATTATTGCATGTGTCGTATTGCTTGTTATGATTGGGCTGTTTGTAGCCCCCTATACAAATATTTAAAAAGGGCACACCAGAGTTTCAAATGATAATTGGAGGAATAATCACCATTGCTTTATTGGTATTATATATTGTGTATATTGTTTATACTCGTTAACAGTTATCGAATAGAAAATAACTTAAACAAAGGATTTTAATTCCTTTTTTCATGCAGGCAAATCCAGCACACATTAATTGTTTGCTACGCAATATCTGCCAATTCCGCATCACTGGCATCATAAGAAGACACACCCCCGTGAGGGGACGGAAACTATTATGCAGGCAATAAAAAGATTATATATTTGGAGGATAAATATCCAGATCATGGTTCGACTATTGTGGCGAAAAAGTTGATTAAAATGGTGTCAATAAAGGTTGAACAATATAAAGGTCGCCCAACATATGTTAAATTTATGGAATTGGTTGATAATGATTTAATTACATTTTAAGGAGAAAGAAAATGGCACTAAGTCCTAAAGAAGACATACAAAGATTAGAAGAGAAAGTTGATAACCTGTATAACCTGCTTCTAATGTCCCTATAAATAGATAATGACTCAGATGGTTATAATTTAGCAGTTCATTTGGAGTGTGACATGTTCGGAGTTCTCAATGTTCCAAAATTAACAGAAATAGAGATTAAATTCTTAGGAATAAAATAAAGTACGTGGAGGTACGAAAATGAAAAAGAAATTGATTGTCGGATTGTTATTGGTGGTTACGTTATTGTTTGCGTCGGGTTGTGGTTCAGCTTCTACTGTTTCGGTGGATGATCCTAATAAAATTGATATTACCAAGATGACATCAACGGAAATAGTTCAGAAATTTGTCGATGCGGGTTTCCCAATAGGTAAGGTTTCCGAATATACAGCAGCGACAGATCCTAATAAAATGTTAGGACGGCCAAATGCTTATATTCAAAAGACTGATTTTGCAGATAGTAGATTACAACAAGTAGATCCTACTTATGATCCAAGTGGTGATGTTAATGGTGGGATGGTTGAAGTATTTAGTAATGATACAGATGCAAATACTCGTATAGCATATGTCCATTCAATTGTAAGTTCTCCAGGCTTGTTCTTTCAATACGAATATTCATATAAAAATGTATATTTCAGAGTAGAAGGGAAATTAACTCCAGATCAGGCAGCACAGTATGGAGAAGCATTTAAAGCTTTGACTAACGGGCAATTACCAGTACCTTATGTAGAAGTATTAAGTTAAATAATTAGAAGACACACCCCCCGTAAAAAGACGGAAACTGTTTCTCCTGAAATTGGAACGGCACAGGCAGGAAGCATTAGAAGACGCACACCCCGAGCGGACGGAAACATTTACTTAGTTGGTTTGAACTTTCCAAACAAATCTTATAAGAAGACATGGATATTTTCTTGATAGTCGAGATCAGAAAAATTACCGCTAGGCTAAATTTCTTCAATGGTTTTCATTTCTGCGTATAATCGTTATTATACGCAGTTTTCTCTGTGTATTAAGGATCTGATTTTATACCAACAATTTTCAAAATCGCATATAATAATTACCGCAAAGAAGATGTAAGAATAAAAGGTCAAAATGAAAAATAATTTCCAGACGTTTATTTTATGATATGATCCACGATTATTCCCGCAATAAACTTTAATTTTATTGATAGAGGTGACAATTTGATGAAAGAAAGCTATTTCAGAGCTTTCCAGGTACCAAGTGGATCGTTGAAGAGCTGATGGATATGGCGTTAATTTTATGAACTAGAAATAATACATTAATATAATAACTCCTAAACAAAATTTATGTTGACGATTTTTGCTGGTATCTATCAATTTGAGCGAGAGTGTATGTTACTACGCAAAAAGAAGGAATAACAATTGCTAAAGCTGAGGGAAAATAATAAAGGACGCAAAGCGATTGAAGTTGATCTGGTATCCTTGAAAGCAGTTTGCTCTTAGTGGAAAAATGGGAATTCTCAGCTATGTAAGTAATTATTATAATAACAAAAAGATACATTCATCGTTAGATTATTTAACACCAGAATTATTTGAGAGAATGCATTCTAAAATTTGCTTATTCTTTTGTCCAAAAAAGTGTTGACCTTCCAAAATGACCTTAGTAGATCTGTCCAGTTAAGGTAGTAGCCTATCTACGTGTGTTTCTATTGCGTATTAATGTTTTAAAGACTAAAATAGTAGTGGGGAATAGATTCTGGGATGCTTATGTCTAGTAATCCCTTTGGAAAAATAATCACGAGTAGGCTTACTTCTTTGATAACGCTGGGTTTCAAAAGGTGTTCCATCACCGACGATGCTCAGGTTTTTAAGGTCACCAATAACCCTAAATGAGTTGATACAGCAAGAAATTGAGATTGAAAAAGATCAAAAAAAGGTCTGTCGGTAATTTTTTTTAATCAGAACCATATTTGAGAATTTATCGACTAACAACTTGATAATCACCGGTTTATCAAGTTGAGCTTTTTCCCCTTTTTTATACTTTTCCTTTTTTTCTTTTTTCGTTTGAGTTTATGTTTGATGGATGGTTTTCTGTTCGAATGCTCACTATTCGATAGATGGTCAAAGAAATCGTAAAAAGTGCCAACGCTAGGTATATCTCCAGGTTCAAAACCATTGAGGATTGCATATAATGGGAAACGGTGAAGTTCATTTGCCCATTCAGTGATACCGATGGTTGGGCGTGTTAGTAAGAAAATTAAATAAGAACGCATCATAGAGGATGGATCTCTAGGTTTAGGCCCTTTAGGTAGAGTAAGAATCATAAAGAAAGGTAGAAATAGAAGAAAGATCAGTGAGCCATAATTTTAGAATTAAAGCCTAATCATTGCTAACGACGACTAGAAAACCGTTGCTGTAATGAATTTTTAGTGCTTTTAAAATAAATTTTTGGTAAGAGTCATGAGAAATCATTTGTGGTTTAATAAATCGCCTCCAAAGAATGAAAATTAAGGTAAGAAACCCTTTCAAACTCATTGTTGGGCGCAATTTCAAATGTCAAGTGTTTTGAGGAAAAAGTTTAAAAAAACATCAAATTATTTGAGTGAGTAATTTTTAATTTCAAAAGCAAAAAAAGAAAAAATCTCCTACAAACAAGTAGAGGTTAAAAATAAACGTGTTAATTTAAAGCCATGAAAAAACACGCTCGGTTTATTCCGAGAGGCGCTTAGAATAATTGGAGGGTTACAAATGACAAGTGCAGTACAACGAGCTGAATTACAATCTCAAATCTGGAAAATAGCCAATGAAGTCCGTGGATCAGTAGATGGATGGGATTTTAAGCAATATGTTTTAGGAACTCTTTTTTATCGTTTTATTAGTGAAAACTTTTCTAGCTATATTGAAGGTGGTGACGAAAGTGTCAATTATGCAGGACTTTCGGATGATATTATAACGAACGAAATTAAAGAGGATGCAATTAAAACAAAAGGTTATTTCATCTATCCTAGTCAGTTATTTACTAATATTGAGAAGACTGCCAATACAAATGAAAGTTTGAATACAGATTTAGCTGCTATTTATTCGGCAATTGAAAGTTCAGCAAATGGTTATCCATCTGAAATGGATATTAAAGGACTATTCGCTGATTTTGACACGACAAGCAATCGATTGGGAAATACTGTAAAGGATAAAAACAGTCGTTTAGCTGCTGTCATTAAAGGCGTTAAAGGACTTGATTTTGGTGAGTTTGCAGATAATCACATTGACCTTTTTGGTGATGCTTATGAGTTTTTAATCTCTAATTATGCTGCCAATGCCGGTAAATCCGGAGGAGAATTTTTTACACCGCAGTGTATCTCTAAACTTATTGCTCAATTAGCCATACACAAGCAAACAACCATTAATAAAATTTATGACCCTGCCGCCGGTTCCGGTTCGCTTTTATTACAAGCAAAAAAACAGTTTGATGCACATATTATCGAGGACGGTTTTTATGGACAGGAAATCAACCATACAACGTATAACCTTGCCCGGATGAATATGTTTTTACACAATATAAACTACGATAAGTTTAATATTGCTTTAGGAAATACACTTTTAGACCCCCACTTTGGTGATGAAAAACCTTTTGATGCCATTGTATCGAATCCACCTTATTCAGTAAATTGGATTGGCAGCGATGACCCAACTCTTATTAATGATGATCGTTTTGCCCCTGCAGGGGTTTTAGCACCAAAGTCCAAAGCTGATTTTGCCTTTGTACTTCATGCTCTTAGTTATCTTTCAAGCAAAGGTCGTGCGGCGATCGTTTGTTTTCCTGGTATTTTTTATCGCGGCGGTGCCGAACAAAAAATTAGAAAGTATCTGATTGATAATAACTTTGTTGAAACGGTTATTTCATTAGCACCGAACCTTTTTTACGGGACTTCAATAGCGGTTAATATCTTGGTTCTTTCTAAGCATAAGAGCGATAATATAACTCAGTTTATTGATGCAAGTGGCGTAGATTTTTATAAAAAAGCAACGAATAATAATATTCTTACAAATAAACACATTGAGCAAATTATGAAAATGTTTGATCGTAAAGAAGATGTGCCACATGTTGCAAAATCCGTTGATTATGATGAAATCGTTCAAAAAGATTACATTCTTTCTGTAAGTTCTTACGTGGAAGCAAGAGACACAAGAGAGGTCATTGATATAAATGAACTGAATGCAGAAATAAAAACGACTGTCGCAAAGATAGATAGGCTTCGTGCTGAAATTGATACCATTATTGAGGAAATTGAATCATGATTAAGCCGAATTTTATGGAGAAATTGCTTGATGGGGTTGAGGTAGAGTGGAAAAGTTTATCTCAGGGAGAAAATAAAGTAGCTGAATTAATGCGTGGGCGTGTAATGTCAAAAGAATATTTAGTGGATAACGCTGGAGAGTACTCTGTATACAGTTCCCAAACAACAAATAACGGTGAAATTGGAAAAATAAATACCTTTGACTTTGATGGTGAGTTTTTGTCCTGGACAACTGATGGTGCTAATGCTGGTACCGTTTTTTATCGAACAGGAAAGTTTTCAATTACAAATGTTTGTGGATTAATAAAAATAAACAATACTACAGAATTGAACTATAAATATTTATTCTATTGGCTCTCAATTGAATCAAAGAAACATGTTTATTCCGGTATGGGTAACCCAAAGTTAATGAGTAATCAGGTAGCTAAAATCCCCATCCCCATCCCAACCTTTCACATCCAAACCGAAATAGTCCGCATTTTGGACACATTCACAGAGCTTACAGCCGAGCTTACAGCCGAGCTTACAGCTCGTAAGAAGCAATTTACCTATTACCTTGATAAGTCGTTGTCTTTTGAAGAGGGTGAAGTTGAGTGGAAGCCTTTGGGGGAGGTTTGCTCGTTAATAACCAAAGGGACGACACCAAGCTCTTATGAAAAAAGTGGCGTTGCATTTGTTAAAACCGAAGCTTTTGATGGTACAAGAATAAATAAAAACAAGCTGTCTTACATTAGTCAAACAATACATGAAAATACATTAAAGCGTTCCATACTTCAAGCAAATGATATTTTATTTACTATTGCAGGAGCGACCATCGGAAAATGTGTAACAGTTACAGAAGACATTCTCCCCGCAAATACAAATCAGGCACTTGCAATAATTAGGCTAACAGAAGAAGTTAATAGCGGATATATCTTTTATATATTACAATCTCGTCATATGAAAGATTATATTTATCGAAGCGTGAAAGGCTCAGCACAACCAAACTTAAATTTGCAGCAAATGAACAACTATCCAATTCCTATCCCACCTCTCACCGAACAAGAGCGTATAGTATCTATTCTAGATAAATTCGACGCATTAACCTCCTCCATCACTGAGGGTTTACCGCACGAAATAGAGCTGCGTCAAAAACAATACGAGTATTATCGTAATATGCTTCTTAGCTTTCCAAAAGAAGAGGTAGAGGTATAGTATGGAAAAGTCATTAATTGACATTGCACAGAAACTTAAAAATGCCAATCATCGAACTAGAGCCAGAGATGAAAATGTATCTGAGGTAAAAGTTCAACTAATTTATGCTTTTAATGGAACTGGTAAAACAAGGCTTTCACGGGAATTCAAATTGTTAGTGGCACCGAAAGTAGATGGTGAAACGGAGCTAGAGGAAACCGAGGTAGTAAGTAAAAAAATCCTCTATTATAATGCTTTTACGGAAGATTTGTTTTATTGGGATAATGATTTAGAGTTTGATGCTGAACCCAAACTTAAAATCCAACCTAACTCATTTACAAGATGGATTTTTGAAGAGCAAGGGCAAGACAGAAATGTTATTTCTAATTTTCAACATTATACCGATGAAAAATTAACGCCACATTTTAATGAAGAACATACAATTAATAAGGATGGGAAAAATATATCAGTAGGTGCTTTTACAGAAGTATCCTTTTCATATGAGCGTGGTAATGATGAACGCTCAGATAATATCAAAATTTCAAAAGGAGAGGAAAGTAATTTTGTATGGTGTGTTTTTTATTCGCTACTTGAACAAGTTATCGACGTATTAAATGTAGCTGAACCAATTGATAGAGAAACAAATCAGTTTGACCAGCTGGAATATGTATTTATAGATGACCCTGTAAGTTCATTAGATGATAACCACTTGATTGAGTTAGCAGTAGACTTGGCGCAATTAATAAAATCCAGTAAATCAGACCTAAAATTTATCATAACCACTCATAACCCTTTATTTTATAATGTGCTGCATAATGAGTTGGGGGCTGGTAAATTTAAAAAATATTTTCTCAAAAAAAATGAAGCTGGAGAATATGAATTAATTTCTCAAAACAATGATTCTCCCTTTTCCTATCATCTTTTCTTAAAACGTGAAATTGAAAAAGCTATTGAAACAGGTCAGTTAAAAAAGTATCATTTTAATTATTTTAGAAATATTTTGGAGAAAACATCAACATTTCTAGGTTATGATAATTGGGGCGAACTTTTATTTAAAATTACAGATGGTAGTCCTAAACCTTATGAGACTAGAATTATTAATATTTCAAGTCATTCAAAGCATTCAGGAGATGAAGTGTCTGAATTATCAGAGGATGATAAACGTGTATTAGGTTATTTGTTGAAAAGAATTAAGGAAACTTATCAGTTTAAATAAGATGAAAAAAAAGAAATTATATAGGGGGAAATTAATGAGCGATTACAAACCCATTGCAGAATCAAATAACTTTATCGTTTTAGATAAATATACCAGGATAGACCAACAGGGGGGTGGTTATCAAACCGAAGCTGATTTAGAACAAGAACTTGTTCAAGATTTAGTAAATCAAGGCTATGAACATTTACCAAGTCTATCTACTTCTGAAAAGTTGTTTGCGAATGCCAGAGTACAGTTGCAAACGCTTAATAATGTGGAATTTTCAGAAGCTGAATGGCTGAGGTTTCGTGAGCAGTTTTTAGATAAACCGAGTGATAACGCTATTGATAAAACGCGTAAAATTCATGATGATTATATTTATGACTTTGTCTTTGATGATGGCCATATTCAAAACATTTACCTGGTAGACAAAGAGAATATTGCCAACAATAAAGTACAGGTAATTTCCCAATTTGAACAAAAGGGAACGCAAGCTAATCGATATGATGTTACCATTTTAGTAAATGGTTTGCCCTTGGTACAAGTAGAGCTTAAAAAGCGTGGGATTGCCATTCGTGAAGCCTTTAATCAGGTGCATCGTTACAGTAAAGAGAGTTTTAATTCAGAAAACTCGCTGTTTAAATATTTACAGATTATTGTAATCTCTAATGGGACAGATTGCCGTTATTTTGCCAATACGACTAAACGTGATAAAAACAGTTTTGATTTTACAATGAATTGGGCAAAATCGGATAATACCCTGATTAAAGATCTAAAAGATTTCACGGCGACCTTTTTTCAGAAAAACACTTTATTGAATGTATTACTACACTATTCTGTTTTTGATGTGAGTGATACCTTACTGGTTATGCGTCCTTATCAAATTGCTGCAACAGAAAGAGTTTTGTGGAAAATCAAAAGTACCTACGTAGCTAAAAAATGGCGAACGGCTGAAAGCGGCGGGTATATTTGGCATACCACCGGTTCAGGTAAAACGCTTACGAGTTTTAAAGCCGCTCGTTTGGCGACTGAACTGGATTTTATTGATAAAGTATTTTTTGTTGTTGATCGGAAAGACCTCGATTATCAGACGATGAAAGAGTATCAGCGTTTTTCGCCTGATAGTGTTAATGGTTCAGATAGTACGGCTGGCTTAAAGCGTAACATTGAAAAAGATGATAATAAAATTATTGTTACGACGATTCAAAAATTGAATAACCTTATTAAAGGCGAAACAGAATTACCGATCTATAATAAGCAAGTGGTATTTATTTTTGATGAAGCGCACCGTTCACAATTTGGTGAAGCTCAAAAAAATATTAAGAAAAAGTTTAAGATGTACTATCAATTTGGCTTTACGGGCACGCCTATTTTCCCGGTAAATGCTTTAGGTTCTGAAACGACCGCGTCTGTCTTTGGGCGCGAGTTACACGCTTATGTCATTACCGATGCCATTAGAGATGAAAAAGTTTTGAAGTTCAAAGTAGATTATAATGATGTCCGTCCTAAGTTCAAAACGATTGAAACAGAACAAGACGAGAAAAAACTATCAGCTGCAGAAAATAAAGAAGCTTTAATGCATCCTGAACGAATCAAAGAAATATCCCAATATATTCTCAATAATTTTAGAGTAAAAACCCATCGTCTAAATGCCAATGGCAAAGGATTTAATGCGATGTTTGCCGTGAGCAGTGTTGACGCCGCCAAACGCTACTACGAGGCATTAAATAAATTACAAAAAGGTAGCGATAAACCGCTTAAGATTGCTACCATCTTCTCCTTTGCGGCCAATGAAGAGCAGAGCGCTATCGGTGAAATTATTGATGAAACGTTTGAACCGTCAGCAATGGATAGCAGTGCCAAAGAGTTTTTAAGTTTAGCCATTAAAGACTATAATGACATGTTTAAAACCAATTATGGCGTCGAAAGTAATGAATTTCAAAATTATTATCGTGACCTGGCTAAACGCGTAAAAAACAAAGAGATTGATTTATTGATTGTGGTCGGAATGTTTTTAACCGGTTTTGATGCGCCAACATTAAACACTTTATTTGTTGATAAAAATCTTAGGTATCATGGTTTGATACAAGCTTTTTCGAGAACAAATCGTATTTATGATTCGACCAAAACCTTTGGAAATATTGTTACCTTTAGAAATTTAGAACAAGCAACGATTGACGCAATTACTCTTTTTGGGGATAAAAACACTAAAAATGTGGTGTTGGAAAAAAGCTATAAAGAGTATATGGATGGTTTCACTGATGTTGTAACTGGTGAAGCCCGTCGTGGATATATCGACGTAGTAACAGAGCTAAGGGAACGTTTTCCTAGTACTGATGATATTGTTACTGAAAAGGACAAAAAAGACTTTGCTAAACTTTTTGGTGAATATTTGCGGGTTGAAAATATTCTGCAGAATTATGATGAATTTACGGGTTTAAAAGCTTTGCAATTGGTAGATCCCGATGACCCGGAGGCTTTAGAAAATTTTAAAGCGACTCATTATGTCAGTGATGAGGAGATCGCAGCGATGCAAAAGATTCAAGTACCCGAAGAAAGAACGATTCAAGATTATCGTTCTTCATATAATGATATTCGTGACTGGCTTCGACGTGAAAAAGATGGAAAGGATCAAGAAAATTCCACTATTGATTGGGATGATGTTGTCTTTGAAGTGGATCTTTTAAAATCCCAAGAGATAAATTTAGATTACATTCTTGAGCTAATTTTTGAAAAGAACAAGCATGTAAAAGATAAGGGTTTATTGGTTGAAGAGGTACGTCGTTTAATTCGTTCGAGTGTGGGAAACCGTGCAAAAGAAAGCTTAGTCGTCGATTTTATCAACCAAACAGATTTAGACAAGATTCAAGATAAAGCAAACATTATTGATGCCTTCTTCTCATTTGCTCAAACGGAGCAAAAACGTGAAGCGGAAGAATTGATTAATACGGAAAAACTGAATGAAGAGGCTGCCAAAAGATATATTTTAAACTCATTAAAAAGAGAATATGCCAGTGAAAACGGTACGGAACTTAATGGAATTCTTCCTAAGATGAGTCCGCTTAACCCTCACTATTTAACAAAAAAACAGAACGTTTTTCAGAAAATTTCTGCCTTTGTAGATAAGTTTAAAGGTGTCGGTGGAAAAATTTGATTTAAGTGAATAAATTCTGATTATAGTTTGCATTCTGTTTGTAATCTTTGTGACCAGTGCTGTTAGATCTTCCAGTACATCCGGGTCATGATGATCATCTGCATCCGGCATATAGGTGAGAGTTATCAAAGAATTCACCGGTAAAAAACCTAAACGAGCGTATTATATAACCACAGTCCCGACCAATGAATCCCGAGGTTACTCACCGCCGCCCCATAAAAAATAAGGAACGTGACAAAAAGAGTTCATTTCCGTCGAGAAAAAATCAGATTCTCCCAATGAGGACAAATCGTTCCATGATACCAGCCAAGTTTTCAGAAAGCTTATGCCGAGAAGCGTTAGGTTTTATTAGAAATAGAAGGTAAAGAATTAGATGCTGAAAAAAAGGGGTGAATTGTGAAATTAAGAGGACTTGTTTACCCGATAAGACAGTTGCATTTTCAAACAAGTCAAGAGCAGACAAGATATTATGGGCTCAACTCGACTTATCTGAATTAAAATATTGAAATCCAGATGCAAGAAGCAAGAAGTAAGAAGTAAGATGCTATACATTGTTCAGTTGGAAGTACTGAGTGCGCTTGGAAAGGCAATCTACACGTTTTATAAATATTGATTTTGAAAGGAGTACCACATTCATGCTAGATGATAAAATAATTGGAAGAGTTGAAGTGTATGAAGAGATTAAAGAACGGTTAACGAATAATAACGGGAAAATCAGTATTATTTCAATCGGAGGCAGTGGAGGAATAGGAAAATCATATTTATTGAATAAATTACTTGATGATATCTATCTTGAAGATAATGGGTATTTAGTATTAAAAATTGACGGTAACAAAAAGGTTGCTTTTGAAAAATATATAACCGAAGAATTAGTTAGAAGTGCCAATCATATACAACCAACCTCACAAGGCTATTTTAATGAAGTATCAGCATTAGTTAAAGAATGGGAAAAGATTGATTTACTACAAAAGAAACAATTTATTAAGTTAGGCAAAGATAGGTTAAATATGAGTGGAGAGGAATTAAATAAGTATTATAATATGCTTGTTCGAGCAGGGAAATTTGCAAATAATTTTGTTGGTGAGAAAAGTAAAATGAAAAATGAAATTATATTTGATCAATTACAAAAATTTGATACTGCAGAAGTTATAGAATTATTTAATGAAGTACAAAATAAAATTAATAAGAGACTGCTTGAAGGTAGACTCCCAGATCCATTTGGTAAAAAAACAAAAAGATTTAATTTACAGCAAAATTTTAATCAAACAGCTGCGAATGCCTTAATTAATGATATTTCATATATCTTATCAGGTTCAACAAATTTAAAAGAAAAAATGAAGTTTAAAACGACCAGAAGCAAGATTAGTAAAAGTCTTAAAAATCTAGCAATAATAATCGATGATTATGAATGCTTTCAGGAAAATTTAAATGAATTTTTCATTAGATATTTCATTCCTGAAGTTAAGAAAAAAAATTTTAAGACTTACCTTGTATTCGTAGGCAGAGATTTATTATTAGATACAACTCAAGAGTGGGATAAATATGTAAGGTATATTTCCCAATACGAATTAAAGGAATTTAAAATAGCTGAATCAGTTGAGTATTTAAATAGCTTAAACATTAATGATGAAAACACTATTAATCATTTGATAGATATTACTGAAGGGTACCCCTACTTACTTTATCTGGAGGCGATGAATCATAGGGATGGGGCTAGTCTTGGTGCTCATCAATTGAAATTATTTTATGACCGAACTACAAAATGGATGTCTGAAAAAGAAAAAATCTGGTTTAAAAATCTTTGTTTTCTAGAAGTGATAAATGTTGATAATATCAAGAAAATGATGTCTAAAGAAAACCCAGATGAGATTTATAGTTGGTTAATAAATGAAGCTTCCATAAGGGATACAAAATCATCCCAGTACCGAATTCGACCATTTATTAGTACGAAAATTAAAGAATATATATTTAATGAATCTCCAGAAAATTTCAATTTGATGAAAATTAGAGCGACTTAATAAAAGCATAATGCGAATTTCTAATATCAAGTCTTTAATACACGATATTTGCACTAATCAAGCGATTTTGTAACACTTGCGCTATTCAAACAGAACACTCACCTGATCCTGCTTATATCGCACTGCCAACAAGAAAATCATTATTTATATTATGGAATAATATGATATAATTATCCCATATATATAAGTTGGGATGGTGATTATGTGAATGAGGAAAAAAACAGGTATGATTTAACTTCAGCAGATACAAAAATTATAGGTTTTGATTTTCAATATTTCTATTTCATAAACGAACTTTTAAAATTAGATGCTGGCCAATCAATTGGATTTGAAGCAAAAGATGATGTTCATATAGAATTACCCTCAAATAGGAAAGTAATCATCCAATTAGTCCAACTGAAACACACTGTTCAAAAAAATGCAAAGAAAGTTCCAAATAATCTTACAGATAAAGATGATGATTTATGGAAGTCATTATCAAATTGGTGTAAGGTTATTTGTGATAAGACAGAAGCAAGGAAAACAAATAAAGCTCAATTAGCATATTTAGAAAATACTGAATTTATCCTAGCTACCAATAAAAACATATCTAAAAACAAGTTTATATTTATCATCAAAGAATTTGTAAATAGAAAACTGAATTTTGCAGAAGTTACAGATTATTTGTCTGATTTAGAAAAAGATACTAAAGATGAAAATGTAAAAAGTCATATTCAAGATATATTGGATATGAATTCAAATGTGTTGAAATCTTTCATTAAAAAGCTGAACTTTATAGATACTGGTGATGAAATTATTGCAAGTATCAAATTAAATATACAAAGAAAAATGATTGCAAATGATAGAGTTAATGATGTGTTCAATGAACTGTTTTCTGAACTTAAACAGGACTTTTTTAAGAATGTCAAGGCGGGAAAACATCAAATAATTACATTTGATGAATGGATGAAAAAATACACCTGCATTTTTGAAAAAAATCGCAATACAACCTTACCCGTAAGATCCTTTAAACCAGTATTTCCGGATGATTTATTTAAACAGCCTTTTATAAAAGAATTGATAGAAATTGGAGAAATAGGGGCTGACGATTTATCTCAAGTAGCGGAATTTTCTGAGTTTATGCTTAATGTACAGATGAATCTAAATCAATGGTATATCGATGGTGAAATTACAAATTCTGACTTGGAAAAGTTTCATAAAGCAGCTGCCTCTATTTGGAAGAATTTACACAAAAAATCACATAGATCAACTAAAACTAACTTAGCAATAAATAACATTAATGCATTAAACTGCCTAGATGATATTAGAGCAAAGGAACTTAAAATGCTTACCACCGATTTAGGAGTAGATTTAAGTAATGGAGAATTTTACTATTTATCTAATGAAAGTCAGATTGGATGGAAAATAGAATGGGAGGCGAAGTATTAAATGGAAAGCATACATTCGTTTCAGAGCAATGAAATCTTAACAGGAATAGCTATTCTCAGTGTTTTGAGAAATACAAAGAAATTGGAAACAACAAAGTGCTTATTGATAGAACCTTTGTTGAGTTATAAAAGTATTAGAAATTATCTTAAAAATGCTAATAGTAAGGTAAGAAGCATTGAAGAATTAATGGTAAAGCAAAATATTGTTTTCTCAAATTTTAATCGGAGGTTTGAAGAAAAACTACCTTTGTCAATTAATTCTATTTTGCTGATGTCACAATTAAAATTATTATATATAGAAAACAATAATCTTCTCTTTACTGCTGATAAATTCGATTTTAATGAAAAAACATTAGGTAAAGCCGCACAAGATATTATTGCTACTAGTAGTAATTTGGTTGAAATATTAGCGAGGGAGGCGGCAAGTAGTTTGTATCTAAGCTTGCGTGTTGAATTATGAATATGACATTTCATATTGTGAAAATAATTTTATGGTTAAAAAATGGTGATCAGAGAGTTTTGAAATTTAAGAATGATAAAGTAAATGTTATTACTGGTAACAGTAAAACTGGAAAGACAGCAGTTCTTGAAATCATAGATTACTGTTTGTGTGGAAGTGAGAGTAATATTTCATATGAGCATATTGGTGAAAATGTTTTATGGTATGGGTTGAATTTTCATATCAATGGGAAATTATATACAATAGCACGTGGCGAATTTAAAAACGAAACAAATTTGTCTACAGACTACTATTTTTCGTCAGTTGGAGAGATTCCAGATTTACCATGGACAACTATAGGTGAATCTCAATTAAAGGAAATTATTGAGCAAGAATTTTCAATAAATACAAAAGTAACATTTGGTTATGGTGGTAAAATCTTAAAGCAGAACTCAAAGATATCTTATAGATATTTTATGCTATTTAATACGTTATCTGGAGATGTTATTGACCATAGTAAAAATTATTTTGATAAAATGGACCTTTCTAGGTATAGAGAGGCATTACCACGTATTTTTGATTTGGCTTTAGGAATTATTACTATTGAAAATTTGATGATACAAGATAAAATTGCTAGCGTTGAGCGAGATATACAGAAACTTGAAAAAGATAAAAACTTGTTAGAAAAAGAGATTGAAAATCGGACTACAAACTTAAGCATTATTATAAAAAAAGCGAAGGAAGCAAAAATTATTCCTCCTAATTTGATAGAGTTTGATGAGTGTGTAAAAGAGCTTAAAAACATATTAGCGACAGGGAATCTTTCACTAGTTGAAATTAAAGAAAACAAAGAAATTGAAGAATTGAAACTAAAAAAGCAAAAGGTTGAAATACAGCTTACTAAGTTAAGACGTTTTAAAAATCGATATGCAACATATAAAAAAAGTTTAGGTGCGGAAGAAGCAGCACTTAAGCCTATAAAATATATTAACAGTATGTTTTCAGATAATATTTCTAATGATGAATATAGACAATTTCTTAATGTTCTAGAATTTGAACTTGGGAATATTAAAAAAGCTATAAAAGATAAAATGCCATTTGAATATGGCGTTGATGACAAAATAGAGGGACTTGAAAAAGAGTTAAGTAGTATAAGGGAAAAACTGGAGTTAATGCCATATATCGATGATACGGTTAAAAATGACAAAGAACGCCTTATCTCGATTGGTGAAATAAAAACAGAATTTTTAAAAATAATTAATCAGGAACATTCTCCAGATACAGTTGATGAATCAATTAAAGCTAAAGAAAAGGAACTTTTGGAATTAAAAGATGTATACAATTCCCCAGAAGAAAGCAAAGTAACCATGATTGACGCATTAAATGATTATGTGCAAACATACATAACAGTTGCCGAATCTGCTTTGGATGAATATGGTACATACTTAGCAACATTTGACTATAACAAAAAGGTTCTAAAATTACGCAAAAGTAAGTCAACAACTACAGCGAATATTACAAGCAGCTCTGATCACCTGTTTATGCACTTGTGTTTGTTTTTCGGGATGCATCAATTAATAATAAATAATCAGGTTCCATATATTTTGCCTTTTTTAATAATTGACCAGCCAAGTAGACCTTATTTTAACAACAGTACGTTTGACTATAATAAGAGCAAAGAAAGTCTTTCCAAAAAGGACGACTGGAATAAAGTAAAAGAGATTTTCAAATTAATGGATACCTATTTTGAAAATATTTTAAACGATAATCAACATTTTCAAATTATTTTACTTGAACATGTGTCGACTGATGCGTGGGACCAATGTAGTAACGTTCATTTAGTGGAAATATTCGATGGCACAAATAATGCACTTATTCCCCTATGAAAAATGAGGAAAACAATATCAATCTCTAAAAATAAAGGAAAAATAATTATCTGGATGCAACTAAGTGCTTTAATATTTTGAAGTATAGATAAAATAAAAGTATATCTCTAAAATTGCACATGAAAAAATTTAGTCTTTTATATAAAAAAGGTCAATTGAATTGGAGATAACACAACTTATATTCAAGGCACCAAGATATATTACTTAGACAAGGGATGGATAAAATGAATTTAAGAGAATCTACGGATAAAAAAAACATATTGCAATTGAATTTTAAGAGATTTAGTTGTATAATTTGTGTGAGATATTTATTTTCACTAAACATATTCTCGAGTTACATTAAAGATTAAAAATCCTTTTGATGGTAAAAAGCCTAATAACACTAAGGTAACATTCTAAAAATTAAAAGCATTTCAATGAAAACGATAACATGACAGGTTTAAATCTAAGTATATATTGGATGTAGTTGGCAAATGAATTCATGATCTAGCTTTGATAATGGAAAAACACTTATTGATTTATATCAAAAATAATAAATTAATTTACTAAGATTATTTATTACTTGAGAATAAGTAATTTTTGGAGGAGAAATGGATCAAGCGGTTGTAAAATATATGAAAAAATATGTAGTTGTATTGAATATTGACTGTGAAGAAAATGATTTTGCTCAATGCTACAATTATATTTGTAACATTGAGCAAAAGAATTATGCTTCAGATATAGATCTGAAAATAAACGAATTAAATAAAATTTCATTTTATGAATTGAAATATCCATATTTAACTATCATAAAAATGGTTGAAGATATTAATGACCCTAATAAGGAATCAATTGAATTAAATTTAGATTATAAATATTGTGTTTCAAATCCAGGCTCAGAACCTGAACTATTTTATCTTTTTAATATTAAGTGCGAAACTAAAAATATAAATAATTTAAGATATATACCTCTAATATATGAAGGATTAAAAGCAATTAGGCATGAAAAAGACAATAAAAAGAAGTTGGTTTTTAACATTATATTAGAAAAAGATAATGACTATTTTAGAGCATCTCATTTTCTATTTTGCGAAAATATTTCATCAAAAATAGAAAACAAAGGAATTTACTTTGTTACTTGTTTTTCTCTACTGAATAAAATAATAAGACCTCAATTAAATGGAATAGGTGCTTTAGAAAAAATTCCTCCATTGATTAAAATTACAAGAAAAAGTTATGGTTTTTTTACATCAAGTTTAAAGGGAAAATCACATTTTTTCAAAGAAATATTTAATTTGAATCTTAATAATAATGGTCTATATAACCGAATTGTAAAAATAATGGAGAAATTCGGAACATTGAGTTCAGATGAGGCAGTTTTAATCGATACTTGCTACAATTACTTAAATAATAGTATTTTTAGCGATGAAATATTCAGTAGTGATGTTCAAGGAAAAATCATGAGTTTAGATGATCTTCTTGAAAAATGCAATGGTTTATCTTTTTTGGCTTTCTTTCTATTTGCATCATTTTCGAAATTCGTATTTAGTGAAAAAAAAGCTAGTTCTGGGAAGAAAAAAGATAAAAAAATGCAAGTAAATATGAAGGACATAAATAATTTATTACAAGAATCTCAAGATTATGCAGATAGTATTTTACAACTTATGGATAATGCAACTGAGTATTCAATGGTTAGTTATTTTAGCTTTCGTATATATGAAACTGAGAGAGCACAGTTTCTTAAAGAGAATTATCCACACTATAATATCGAAAAACCTTATTATCTTGAAATTGCTTTAACTGATTTTAATCCTAAAAATGGAATCACTGAAAATTTCAAACTTAATCTTGATTCCAAATATAATATTGATAATGAGACTAAGATTAAATTTAAAGAAAAAATCGAATTAATTGATTTTTTTGATCCGAGTAACGAAACACAAGTGTTATGGGATACTATGTATAAGATCGGAAATAATGCCGCATTTCATTACGGGTTGCAAATATTCGATACAATTGTAAAATTTGGCAATGGATTCTTTTCTGTATGTAGTTCATCAAATGTCATTGTCAATGCAAAAGATGTTTATATGGGTAATTATGACAAAATTGAAAGTTCTTGCAGTCTGTCATATGACTATCATTTTCCAGGGACAAACTATTTGATTTTACTACCATTAAAATCGGAAATCAAACCAAGAAATGGAGAGATAAATGCGACACTGAATTATTCGAGCTTTAGAAAAATTAAAAATATTGAAATTATAAAAATTGATTTTAGAAAATTGTTAAATGAATTTGATGAAAATAATCTTTGTCAAACAAACTCATATAATCGTGAATTAAAGGAGAAAAGAATAGAAGAACTTGCAAAAACTTTTAAACGCAAATATGATGAATTTAATTCGAAATCAAGTTATGCTTTCTTAGTCAATGTTGAAGCCATTGAAGAATTGCAACTTATTGAGTCTTTTTCAAAAATACTAATCATATTTTTACTAAACATATATGAGGAAAAAAAGCTAAAAGCAATTGGAATAATTAATTGTTCTCCTGAATTTATAATAGCTTTTACTAGGAGCTTCGCAATATTTTATAATAAACGCGGAAAATGTCCTGCTATGAAAAATCACCAGTTATATTTAGGTAGTGCAGGATTAGAAAATGAATTTTTGTTTTTTGGAGAAGATATAAACTCAACATTGCAAAGTTCAGCATATTTTGAAATGGTAAAAGGAAAATTTAGTATTTGCCAAGAGATTGTTAGTGAAATAGCACAAAAAAGGAAGTCAAAAGAACCAAAGAATGCTGTTAAATTTGAGATGTTCCCATTTGATGTACTAATTAATGATGGTATTTACACACTTTTTGAAGATAAAGTAAAAAAAGATTTAAATAGAGATATGCAGGGGGAAGCATTCGGATGTTGTTTAAAATCTGCCCATACCCGGATCGGATCGAAAATCCATATAACAGACAGATTTATTGAGGCATCATTGATTTTTAGCTCGAGTTATTATGTCACACGATTTGCTTATTTAATTGCAAAAAAAATAGTAGATAAAAAAATCAAACAAGACATTGTTTTAATCGGTTATGAACCATATTCAGAAATTCTGATCAATGAAGTTCAAAAAGCATTGAGCGTAATCTGGAGAAAAGAAACAAGATGTGTAATTTATGAACAAAATAATGATCTGAAGTTTAGAAATTGGGAGGATAGTTTTAATCAATCAGTATTTATAATCATTGTGCCAATAAATAGCACATTAACAACATTTAATAAAATTATTGCAGATATTAAAAGGCAAATTAAGCCAGATAATATCAAGGAACTAAACTCTAGAATTCATAATATCGCAGTTATAGTGATCAAAGATTTAAGTGAGAAGAGGTCATCACAAAAAAATAGTTTAACCAATTTAGAATTTGAATATTGGAAGGATATTTCAAAACCAATTGATAGAAAAATATTTGCTAGGACTTTTTCACCCAATGAAGTTTCATATTTTATACTCATAGAAAGCAATTGGGAAGAACCATATGTATGCAATAGCTGCTTTCCAAGAACAAACTATATTGATGAAAAAGCAATATTAGAAGTTAACAAAGCATCTATAGTGCCTATGATTATGGTGGGATTAAATTCGACATCAAATATGAATAACGAAATTTTGCCTGGAACCAATGGGAACATAAAATATTTAAAAGATTTCTTGATTTACAAACATTTTCAAAGACAAGGAAATCATTTTCAATATTATTTTAAGACGGACGAACTTTTTGAAAAAGTTAAAACTGAGAGTGCTTTTAGAGTGTGGATAAACGACTGTAAAGATTCAATCATTAATCAAAAAAGAAAAAGCTTGGAGAAAAACAAAGAACATGTTTTTGATATTATTGTAACTCCGATACATTTTTCTAATGCAGCTTTTGTTGGGGAAGTTAATGATAAAATATTTTTGAATGCTTCAATTGTAATAAATCTTGATGGAGAAAGAGAATATCGTGATAATATTAAAACGAAATATAGCAATATCTCAAGCCTATATAAGAATATAATCTTATCCGATCGTGAAGCCATAATTAATTTTCATTATGTTGATGATACAATTGTTTCAGGAAAAACTTTCTACAGAGCAAAAAGTTTAATATATTCACTCTTCCCAGAGAAAGCTTTTTCTTATGAAAGCAAAGTCAAAGTTAATATATTTCAAAATGTTATTGTTCTTATAAACAGATGTTTTCCATCTACAATTATTAATTATGTAAACAATGCGGATAATTTTTTATCCTTTATAAATTTAAGTATCCCTTCGATACGGAATCATCAAGATTCATGTTTAATGTGTCAGTTAGTTGAAGATTTGCAGAAATTATATAAATTATCGAGCACTAATGAATTTGCTGAATACTGGTTTAATCAAATAAAAAAATATAGTGTTTCTTCAGAACTGATACTAGAGCAAACGAAAGTTAATACAATACTAAAAGAGCGAGCTTATCGGCGGATGGAATGTACACACAACGTTTATAATAAATTAAGTGAAATAAACGAGATGAAAAACGATTCAAATGAGGTATCAAAAGTCTTATATAGCTTAATTCTAGAAAAACTACAAGATGAAAATTTAGAAAATGAAATAAAAATAGAGTATTTAATATCATATATAAAAGTTACTTCTAGACCATTTCTTTCGTTTAGAAAAAGCATACTAGATGCTGTTTTTAAATTTGACATTATTCTGTTAGATTATTTAATTGGAGATATTGATGAAAGAAACGATGCAAGAAAAAATTATAAAGAACTTGTAGATTTATGGTCTATCTTGGATTTTATTTCTGATGAGAGTAATTTCACAAATAAAATGAATAAGGTATTCTTAGAGGTTTTAATATCTAGTTTGGCTGGATTAAATTCAAAATTCATAATACGACTGAAAAATATAAATAGAATTATGAATTTCAATAAAAAAATCGGGCATGATAATTATTTTGATAAAACAAAATTTACTTCATGGTATGCAACAAAAATTAAGAAACTGATATGTTTAAGTAATGATGAATCTTTATGTATCTGGCTAGAACATGGATTAATAAATGGATATGAATACAAGCGACCAGAAGAGACAAAAGAATATTCAATAGATAAGTACTTAAGGGATTTGTTATATCTTGAAAATACATCAATATTATGTGAAGGTATTATTGAATTAGCGGAAAAAGAATCTTCAATAAAAGATGAAATAAAAGAATACTACTTAGAAAAATTTCGTAGGTTTATTCTAATGAATTTTAATGGTTCGATGAAAGATGATCCTGAAAAGTTTTCGTTAGAAAAAGATGAAGTTGCCAAAGAAGTGGATATGAACCAAAATGATGACTACGAAGTTGCTATGAATAACGAAATAATGAATACAATTGATTATTATAAACACTTGGTTTCAAAAGAAAATAATACCCTAACAAGTTTAAATCAATATTACGATAAGCTACTTGAAATAATTGTTTTATTAACATCTTCATGTAATGCCTCTATTTTAGGAGAGCAAGTATTAAATAATAATGAAAATTTGGACAATGATAAAAAGTATTACATAATAAGCGAAAAGAGGAATGAAGAAAATGAAGAAAAGGCTGAAATAATTGAAGAAATAAATAAAAGATCATTTAAGTATAAAGAATTAGAAGTTGAACTTAAGAACTCTTCTAAAATAGGCGACACCTTGTATATAAATGAATGTTTTGACAATACTACAAAGGAAAGATATATTAATAAGGTAATAATAAAGTTAGAGAACCTATATGAAAGCGATTCTGATAATTACAAGAAAAATATCAAGAATGAAAAATGTTTTCTAATGGATAGTATTTTTATAAGATTAGAATTCAAACCTCAAAGTAAAAGACAAAGTGTTCTAAGAAAAATCAGAATTGTGATTGCATTTAGATTCTACTTTATAAAGAGATTAAAGTATGATTTCAACAATAACCTATTTATGAAAAATCAAAGTCTTGAAAAAAGTGTTACTGCACTTTCTAATGATAAAACAGCAAATCATTCATCTTATGATTTTTTAATAGAAAGCTGTAAATTTGCGTTGGTTTATAAAGAGAAACCTGAGTCTATTGATTTAGCAGTAAGAGTCTTACAATTAGGGGCTAATTCTTTGATTAGTAAAATATATACAAGATCGATATTGGGTGAGTTGAAATCAAAAAGTAAATCGCCATTAGCTAAGAAGCTAGATAAACTTCCAAGTGAGTATCTTGATAAAATTTCTTATGCTAAAGAGGGAACCTTAATTAACGCAAAAGTAATATATAAAGATAATTTTTGGGAGAAAAAAATTGTGATTGAGCAAGGTCGAAAGGAGTATGTTTACTATTTTATTGTTGCTATAGTTGAAAACGCTCTAAAGCATACCAGTTTAAAAAATAAAGAAGAATTGGTAGATATTGAAATATATTCTTCTGAAAATTATTTAGTGATTAAAAATATAAAAGATTCAGATGAACAAATTAAGTCGAATAATGGGATTACTCTTTATGCACTGTCTGCTTATTTTAAAGAGGTATTTGATAAAGAGTTGAGAATCGATTCGGAAGGTGGTTTTAAAGTATCTTTGCCAATCTTTTATTTAGATTAATTACACAATTTATTTTAAGATACATAATTTTAGGAGGTTACTAGATGAAGATATATCTTATAGAAAATGATTCAAATGAATTTGAAAATTTCAAATTAATTTTCAAAAAAAAATCCGAAGAAGGTAGTAAAGAATATAGTATTTTAAAGAATAATCATGAATATAATTGCGATTATGAAGGTGCTAGTTTAGATCAAACAGATTATTATGAAAAAATTATCACAGATTTTAGAAATAATGATGAAGAATTTGACGTATTGTTAATAGATTTATACCTTTATGTGAGTGAGGGAGAGAGTGGATATAATACTACAGAAAATCAATTAACAAGCATAAGAGTAATAAATGAACTATTAAATGAGTTGGTAAAAAAGAAAAAGCGTTTTTATTTTGTAACGGGTGTTTATAATAATTATATAGAATTTAAAAAATTTGACGGCATGAAGGATGATTGGATTGTTCTTTCAAAACCATTTCCTGATTCTGATGGAGATTATCTCAATTGTATATATGAAGGTGAAAAATGGAAAAAAGAAGGAAAGTGCAAATATAAAAAGAGTGAATGTAATGTAGCAAATTGTTTTTTTAAAAATATTGAATTTCAAGAGTTCATAAAATAATATAGGAGGAATATTAGTATGGATTGGGTTACCTATGGAAGAGGTTTTGACGCCGTCTTTAAGCAAATAACCGATGTAAATAAGCAGCATAAAAAAAATAACTCTTTTTTTCACTATACATCGCTAGAAAATTGTATTAATATTTTAAAAAAAATTAATGATGAGAACTCGATATGTGAATTGTGGGCTTCAAATTTAGCTTTTTTAAATGATTCTATGGAATATAATGATGGATATAGTATTCTAAAAGATTCATTGAAGAAAAGAGAAGATGATTTTCGTAAAAGCGCTGATGAGAAAGAACTTATTCAGTTTTATGAGAGAATCATTAATAATGACAGCAAAGATTTAGTTTTCAAAAAGAATATTTATGCAATATGTTTTTGTAGAGATGAGGATCTATTAAGCCAATGGAAATACTATAGTAACGGTGGTGGAATAGCAATTGAATTTGATTTAAATAAATGTGCTTTTCTTGGTAATAGTGTAGTAAATAAAGATAAAACAATGGAATGTACAAATATGTCGATTGATGTTGTATATGAAGACAAAATAAAATCAAGTATTCTTGATAGACGAATTAATGATTTGCTAAATGTATTTAGCAAAAATAAAGATCACAAAAGAGAATACTTGAAGTTAGAAGAAGACATTTTATTAACTTTTATAGGTTATTTTAAAGATGGAAACTTTAAAGAAGAAAAAGAATCAAGAATGCTTTTTCTTCCGTTATTTAAAACAATGGAAGATAAAAGAGATGTTAAGGACTTGATTAAATATAGAGTTAGAAATGGGAAAATAATTCCATTCTTAAAAATAATTGTAAAAAATCAAGATGAACAATATCTTCCTATTAAATCTTTAAGAATAGGACCTTGTAAAAATCAGCAACTCATATTTCAAGCGCTTTCACATTTTATTTCAAAAGATTTAGAATTAGAGAACATTCAAATTGAGAAAGATGGAAGTTGTGTTGTGAATGGAATTAAAATTATTAAGTCGAAAATTCCTTTTAGAGAATAACCTAAGTTTGTATTGTTTAAATAACTGAATTATTGTGGATTATATTCTAATTTAATTGATCAAAAAAAATATTGAAAAAAATTTATCAGAAGACCATGTAGCTGTTTCAAAAGATAGCGTTGTATATTCTGACGGATATGCCTGGTTGAACAATCCGGACTGTTTTGAGTTTCAGATGAGTATTCCAATCAGATAGTGGCTCAAAATGGTCTGGATGATTCAATTGTTTGCAGCTGTTTGTACATATATAACATTTACAACATATATAACATATATAACATATATAACATATATAACAGGTCCTATAGACTTAAAAATTATAACCCACGTGTTGGGGATTATTTGGGGATTGTTTGTAAAAATTAACTGTGTTTTAAGGTTTTTTTAGTTTGAAATATTAAACGCAAAATTTGAAGAATGGCTTATTACTAGGAATTATAAGCAATGAATAAGATGGACAAATAGGAAGTAACATATTCGTAATCAGTAGGTCGGCGGTTCGATTCCGCCCGCTAGCTCCAGTAAGAATCGCATAAGAGAGCCTTTTGGTTCTCTTTTTTTATTGCGTAAAATTTGAATATCAAAGAAAAACCCGTGATTTGATGACTATTTGGCGACTGATCGAGTTAAAAAACAAACCTCCTAAAAATGTTACAGAGGTTTACTTAATGGAAGTACTAAAATATTTTCCAGTGCGTCACTGGCTTTTGCATGCATCAGCAGTATTAATAACATGAGTATATATACGGGCTGGTGCAGCAATACCTGCAGATTTTACAACACGTTTCCTCGCATACAAGGTGTGTTCGGAAACACCTGTTTCAGTTGAGAGTTGGATAATTGATTTATTGGTCAGCGGCATCTTTTGGAAGACGTATGAGCAGGTCACGGTAGGCTTTCTGTTGCATTTTTCTTAAAAAACTTGTTATTGATTCATTTGTTTGGTATAATTAAAAAAAATAGTTGAAAAACATAGAAAAGAATTGAAAAGAATAATTGGCCAGGGTTTTAATTGAAATTTACCAAATAAAACAACATGAATAATACTATATGAGAGTTTATCAATAGAGGAGAAAATAATATGAACGAAAAAGTAACAATTGCAATTGAAAAAAGAGAAAAAGCGAGTGGCAGTGCAGGTAAAAAACTTAGAGCAATAGGTTATATCCCTGGCGCTATCAATAGAAAAGGTCTGGAATCAGTTTTAGTAAAAGTAAAAAAAGATGAATTAATGAAAAATATATTTAAATATGGGAAGAATTATTTATTTACTCTCGATCTTGAGGGGCAAGAATCATATCCTGCAATGATAAAAGAGATGCAACATTCGCCAATAAAAAGAGAAGTTTTAAATGTTGTTTTTCAACAGGTGTCAGTTACCGAACCAATTAAGTTCGATCTTAATATTAAAATAGTCGGCAAGGAAGCAATAGAATCAAAAAAACTTCATCTTGTGCAGCAAATGGACAAAATACATGTGACAGCATTACCACAGGATATACCTGATTTTCTTGAAATCGATGTAACGGATCTTAATTTGAATGACAAAATATGTATCGGAGATGTTAAATTTCCTAATGGAATTGAAACAGCAATTGAAGCTGATGAAATAGTATTAGTGATAAATGAATTGAGATTAGAAGCGATCACAGAAGATGTGGTAGATGATACGATCACAGAAGATGTGGCAGATGATAAAACCTCAGAAGCCGTGCAGGAAGAAAACCTGTAAAGTTTATTGATTAGGTGTGCAGGCCACAATATCAAGGAGTATGCTTTAGCCCTGAAGGCGAAAATATCCTTTGTAACATTTACAGATTTATCAAAATGGGTGGTAAGCATAAAGATTGAGGAAAAATAGTTTGAAAATCTGCCCGCTAGCTTCAGTAAGAATAGTATAAGAGAGTCGTTTATCGGCTCTTTTTTTATTGCCTGAAATAAAGGAAACTTGACGAAAAACATACGATTTTATGCACATCAGAAATAAATTTATCAAAGATTCATGGTTGTCAATTGAAACGGTCTTCAATTTCAGATTATATGACTTAACAATAGACCTAATCCAACGATACCGTCATATGAACCGGCTTAGCAGCCGGCCTTTTTTGATTGCAAAGAAAATAGCCACTAAATATGTGGCGCTTGTAAAGATTTCAAAATACTTTTGTTATTCTTGGGATTTAATTACATATAACTGTGTCTCATAAACTTCATTTAATTTTTTAGTAAAGGCAGTCATATCATTATAATTAATGATATGATTCTTCAAAAAAAATAAAATTGCACCCATCCCCAAGTGTTTTAATTTTATTAAATTGTCAACTCTAAGTGTAGCTTTCGAATGTAAATATAACTCTTTAAATAGACTTCCAATGTTTATTAACTTCCATTTTCCACATCAATTTCTAACTCATGGTAACCAGCCATATGTCTAGTTTTATTTATATTAAATCACTTAATGTGACTTATGACAATTTACTTTTAAAGTATTTAGTATAATATTCATGATTTTATTGATAAAACCTTAGGCATGCTGAAATCCACAGCAATTTAAATAATTTTAGTTTCAGTTCTTCCAATCTAACTCAGCTGAAATAATCTTTAAAAAACTTTACTTTTTGAATTTAGTCATGTTATTATACAGTAAAAGTGATCTCGTAGCTCAGCTGGGAGAGCATTACCTTCACACGGTAGGGGTCGTTGGTTCAAGTCCAATCGGGATCACCATTTTTATTAGGAGTAGATCAGGCTTAACCGCCGGTTTTTTTATTGTAAAGATCAGAGGACCGTGGAGTCCTCTGATCTTTATTTTTCTTTTTTGTAATTCACGCGTAGTTTGTCATCGATAATGTCCCAGTTCCATCGTTCATCAAGGTTTTGCATATCGATATCTTGTAAAATATTTGTTTTTCAGCTTCAGTAACATTTAATATAATGCTCACATTATTATTTTTTCCTGTTTTCATTGCTTCGTTTTCAATTTCTTGTTAAATTGTCTCTAGCGTTTTTCTGTTCTCCTTAAAGAATATTTCTTAATTAAATCTCTACCATGTAGCTTACAAATAATACATTGTCGTTAAGTTGCCAGTACTAATGATCATTCAATTTATTGCATTCTTTCAAAAATTCTTCCTTTAATAGGTGTGGCAGCTTTACTTTTGTCAATAAAGTACCTATAATTAGTAAAAAGACAACTGGTAATGCAGAATAGTCTGGTTTAGCAGCGGTGGGAAATTAGAAAACAGATTGATATAAGAACAAAATCATCAGAGGTGAAGGAAATGTTAATAATAGATATACCAGGTTATGAAACTATCAAAGTGAAGAACGTGGTTTTTGATTTTAATGGTACACTTGCAGTGGATGGTATTTTAGTTGATGGTGTAAAAGAAAAAATGGAGGAGTTATCAAATAGGGGCATTAATATTTTCATCCTGACAGCGGATACTTTTGGCACAGTGTCAGATCAGTGTCGGCATTTACCGGTTGAAATCGAAATTTTCAGCAAAGAAAATGTATCTGGGAGCAAGAAGAGGTTTGTGGAAAAAATAGGGCCTGAAACCACCATTACCGTTGGAAACGGAAGAAATGACCTTGCAATGTTTGAAGAAAGTATCCTTTCAATTGTGGTAATCGGCAAAGAAGGGTGTTGCACAAAATCAATAAGGGTAGCAGATATCATGGTAAATAATCCCATTGATGCCCTGGAACTGTTACTGAAAAATGATCGGATTTGTGCCACCTTAAGAACGTAAATTTAATAATGCAGAATAACTATTTTAAAACTATCAAAAAGGGTAGGCGAATATAACCGTAATAAAAGGCAATCAGACTTAATAGAATCGTTGCAATAATATAAATGATTGCTCTTGAAAACCGATTATTTTGTAAAAGGAAAAAATCCTCATACATATCCAGCAGTGATCCCTAAATTAAGCTCACTGAATTTCAGCAAAAGCTGCGATATCATCACTGATGGTGAGAAGCTCTTCCGTTGGGACATAGGGTGTATCAGTAATGTTGCTTGAACTGTCGGTATTGCCTGATTCAGAATTATCAGAGCTTGATGTGCCATCGGTGGCAGTGGTTTGCTCAGGGCCATAGATAAACGCATGGAGTGCAATCACATTATCAGCCAAAGTATTTGGAATGACATAGGAAACTTTATTAATCATGGCATCGAGAACAAATTCGTCTGTTGGTACACGGAAATCCAAAAAATCCTTATTATTTGAATTCAAATAAGCCTTGGCGTAGGTAGTGATCTCTTTAAGGGAAAGAGTGGTTTTAACATAGGGATAAATTTTGCCTAACAGATTTACGCCTTTAAGCAAATCAATTTTAAAACCTTTTTGAGCAATTTGTCCCACAACTTCACGCTGACGCTGGGTCCGTCCATAGTCATTATCACTGAAGCGATTTCTTGAATAAGCCAGGGCCTGAACACCGGTTAGAGTTTGAGTGCCAATTGCCTCAAGGTGGGGATCATTTCTTCCGACTTTATCATTGACATCATCAATATATTTATTGGTCCAGTCAAGAACATCCTGATTTTGAACATTGACTTCAACACCGCCAAGGGTATCAACAGTATCGACCATGGCATCAAAATTAACAACCACATAGTCGGTAATATTCAGATCCAAATTTTGGTTTAGGGTTTTAACCGTCAGTTCAGGGCCACCAATGGCGTAGGAGGCATTGATTTTATCAAAGCTGTCTTTGGTATTCTTGGTTGCCGGAATTTGCACCAGTAAATCCCGCATCACCGAGGTCACTTTTACAGTGCCATTTCTAAAATCCAGGGATACAATCATAATGGTATCCGCTCGATTACCCTCAATATCGCTGCGGCCATCAATGCCAAAAACCGCAATATTAACAGTCGCAATATCTAAATTATTATTTATTTTTAAATTAGTCGAATCCAGTTTTTGGACGCCAACAATTTCATTAATATGATCTAGCGTATTGAGACCATAAACTATACCTGAACTAACCAGTAAGACCAGGACAAAAAGAATGGCTAAGATTATTTTTTTCTTCATAATTTTTCCTCTCATTTAAATGTATCTTGATCCTCTTTAAATCTCAATGACTTCTGAATTTTAGAAACCTTATTTTAAATATATACCCCATTCCAATAAGAATTATCAACATGTTATGAATAGAAAGAGGATTAGTTGGCAATGACAATCCCAAATTTTATTAAGGAATCATGAAAAAATAAATGGTATAGTATTCAACGTGAAATAATGGTGCTCACCAGAGAAAAAGAAAGATTTAGTGGAGATAACTGAAATGATCAATGATAAAACACAGAACATTCGAAAAATAATCGAAAATATTACAATTTTACTGATTGTATTTTCTGGTATTGCAAATATAATATTATCCATGCCCTATGCCCCGTTTATTTTCGATAAAATTGGACTTTATTACGAAAGCCTCGTCCATCCCAATCTACAGTTCTATTGGCTTCTCCGTAGAATCATTGGCTTTATCCTGATTTTTATTTCGTATGGGCTATATAAAAGAATGCGATTCGCATGGCTGATTACCATCATTACGCTTTCGGTTTCTGTAACTTTAAATATTATAAGAATTCACAACTTTCATTTACCCATGGTGATAGGTGAGTTTTTTATCATTGGAGTCCTCATTGTTTGTCAAAATGATTTCCGTCGCAAATCAGATACACCTTCAGTAAAGAAAGCGGCTTTGTTTTCATTAGGATCAATTCTTTTAGTACTGATTAACTCTTCCATTGGTTTTTTAACATTGAAGGATCATTATAATGGTTTAAATGGTTTTGGTGACAGTTTTATACAATCAATACAGCTTTTGTTTTTTATGGATACGTCTGCGGCTGCAACCACAAGGTTAGGTGTGATTTATTCGGATATGACCATGACATTTAATTGGATTTTCGTTTCTGTGGCACTGATTTATGTGCTAAAGCCAATTATCTACGATCCCATTGTTACAAAATATGATAAAGAACAGGTATTTAAAATTGTTAGTAAATATGGCCAGAATCCACTGTCCTATTTAGCCCTGGAAAACGACAAAAAATATTTCTTTGCAAAAGGATATGAAGGTGTGATCTCTTTTGCAGTGGTCAATGATGTCGCGGTTGTTTGTGGCGATATTATCTGTTCTGATGATGATGCGCCTATTTTTCTGGCAGAGTTTATGGGTTTCTGCAAAGAAAACAATTACAGCATTCTCCTCTTGGATGTCACTGAAAAATTTCTTGAGTTATATAAAACCATGGGATTTGATAGTACGAAATACGGTGAAGATGCTTGTTTTCTTCTTGAAGAATACAATCTGAAAGGGGGCAAGGTAGCAAAAGTCCGTGCTGCCATTAATCATGCCAATAAGGCAGGTATTACGGTTTCAGAATATAAGCCAAAGCAACAGAGAGATATTGAAATAGAAAAAGAAATTAAAGATGTGTCAAGGGAATGGCTTGCTTCAAAAAAAAGCAGTGAACTTTCCTTTATGATGGGTGGTATCGGCCTTGAAGAACCATATAATCGGCGTTTCTTTGTGGCAAGAGATGCTAGTAAAAAAATGCTGGGTTTTGCAGTGTTTATCCCCTATGATGGTCAAAAATCTTACCTTGCCGACGTAACACGCCGGCGAAATAATGCACCTCAGGGTGTTATGGAAAAACTGATTTATGATGGCTTTATGGTCTTTAAAGAGGAGGGCGCAACCTGGGGAAATATAGGCCTGATACCTCTTGCCAACGTCCGTGAGGACAATGTCCGGGCTAAACTCACAACCATCCTGTTTGAATTTATCTATGAAAATCTTAATAACGTCTATGGATTCAAACCCCTTCATCACGCAAAAGAAAAATATGCGCCTACCCATTGGCAGTCACGTTATTTGGCGTATTATCCTAAATTATTCACACCCCAATTGGCCTATGCCATTGTTAAGGTTCAAAATCCAAAAGGTGTTCGGGACTATATTTTGCCAATGCTCAAAAAATAGAGTTATCTGAGAAATTTCTCAGATTCAATTTCTGTGTTTCTCAGATTACAAGGCTATAATTGTTTAGGAAAAACAAATTTAATTTCAACAATACTCTGATTGGAAAGGATGGGAGTATTTTTGGTGAATAGAAACTTGAAAATGAAATTTTTAGCAATAAATCATCAAAAAGGATGTTGCGAAAGCATGGGTGTACAAGAATCTAAAGTAATTTCTACTTTCAATTGGCTCAAAAAGTATAGAATCCATTATGGATTAATTTGAAAGGAAGAAAAGATGAATACTTTAGTAAATATCGTTAACATTATGCTACATCTTGATAAATCAATATTTGGAATAATACAAAATTATGGTTTATGGACCTACCTATTATTATTCTTTATTGTTTTTTGTGAAACTGGATTGGTGGTTACGGCATTTTTACCCGGAGACTCCTTAATATTTGTTTCAGGAGCTATAGCCGCGATGGGTTCAATGAATATCCCTATTATGATAGTTGGAATCACAATAAATTAAATATAATACTTGGATGTGTATAATGGAAATAAGTGAAAACCACTTATTTCCATTTAATTTTTTACAAAGGAGTTGATATCATTGGATAAAAAAGACATTTTGATTATTGAGGATGAGAGAGCAATTGTAAGAATACTGGAATTAGAAATGACCTATGAAGGGTATTCATTTGACAGCGCCTATGATGGAAAAGAAGGACTGGAAAAATTTCATAGCAACCAGTATGGGTTAATTCTTCTTGATTTAATGTTGCCTAAGGTCAGTGGAATGGAAGTATGCCGAAAAATTCGCAAAATTTCTATGGTGCCAATCATCATGCTCACGGCAAGACGGGATATTACGGATAAAGTGACTGGCCTGGATCTGGGCGCCGATGATTACATTACGAAGCCCTTTGAAATGGAAGAGCTCCTGGCAAGGATAAGAGCAGGTCTGAGGCATAGCCAGATCAGAATGGCTGAATCAAAACAATTAGCATTGGCAGATCTGACCATTAACCAGTTAACCAGAGAGGTTCTAAAACAGGAGGATTCCATCGATTTAACAAAAACTGAATACGATCTTCTCGAATATTTGATGATCAATAAAGGGATGGTTCTGACAAGAGATCAAATCATCGAGCAAGTATGGGGCTATGACTTTGAAGGAGATACGAATATTTTAGATGTGTATATAAGATATCTGAGAAATAAAATAGATTATCCTTATGATACAAAATTGATTCATACGATTAGAGGTGTCGGCTATACCCTTAAGGAGCAACCATGAAATTCTTTCCCTTTCACATAAAAAAAATATCTCATAAATTGACCATTGTCTATGCCCTGCTATTTTTTATTGCCCTCGTTTTTGTAAATGCCGCAACACTATTAAGCATCGGTTACTATATGAATCAAACCTCGGTGCAGCAACTTGAACTGATTGATAATACCATTAAAAAAGAGGTCACTGTATTTGATGATACCCAGCGCATTGATTTGAAAAACATTGCTCAAATGACGGATAATGTGAGTATCAATTTAATATTTAAAGATAAGCTCATTTATGATACGGGAAAGAATTATAATTTACCGGTACCAACCGATGCCAATTTTAAAAATACAAAATTTGAAGAGGTGGGAGAAAAGAGACTGTTATATTTGAATGATAATCTCATTTTAGCGGATGGAAATGTTTTAAATGTTCAAATCATAAAAGATATGGGCAGTGAATTGGGATATCTCTATGTTTTAGCCGGCATCATGGTTGTGATGGATGTTTTCATATTGATTATTTCAATTATTGTTGGATATATCATCAGTAAAAAGGCATTAAACCCCATTGATAAGATTACCAGTCAAGCCAAACAGATCAGCGCCAGTGATCTGACAAAGCGGATTATCATAGAGGGCAGTGATGACGAACTGAACCGATTGGCAGATACCTTTAATGATCTCATTGCCAGAATTCAATATTCCTATGAAAAACAAAATCAATTTACCCTGGATGCATCCCATGAACTCGCAACCCCACTTGCGGTGATCAAAGGTTATACCGATTTAATTGATCGTTGGGGCAAGAATGACCCGGAAATTCTTGATGAGGGGATTCAATCCATAAAAAATGAATTGTTAAACATGACACGACTATTGGATACACTGCTGTTCATTTCAAAAAGTGACAACGAAATTCTTAAGCTGGAAAAAACAAAGTTTTGGCTCAATGAATTAATTACTGAAGTCGTTAAGGAAAGCAATCTTGTCACAGATCACCATGATATTGATTTTAATGTCAATGCGCCCATTCAGATTGAAGCCGATAAAAGGCTGATCAAACAAATGCTTCGGGCAATCATCGACAATAGCATCAAGTATGCTGAGTCAGAAGGAAAAATAGAAATAAATTCACAGAGTAAAAATAATCAGGCAGTCATTACTATTTCCGACAACGGAGTTGGAATACCAAAGGAAGAACTGCCCCATATTTTCGATCGGTTTTATCGCGTCGATAAAGCACGATCACGAGAATTTGGAGGCACTGGTCTGGGACTATCCATCGTAAAATGGATTGTTGATATCCATGGTGGTTCAATAACTGCTGAGAGTGAAATGGGTAAAGGTACAAAAATGATTGTGACTTTACCCATCAAAAGCTAAAATAATATCTTCGTTTCTCATGAATTTCTCAGTTGATTTTCAGTTTCAATTTATTTCCATCTCATATTCATCTTTTATAATAAGATAAAGGAGGTAAGAAATTCAGAGAATTTTCCATGAAAAAGAAATAAGGAAAGTTTCATGAGAATTGTTAAAGGAGATAGAATTTATGAAAAAGAAATTAATAACAATATTTTTAGTAGCTGTGCTGGCACTGGGAGGGTCTGGCGGAGTTTTTGCCGCAGCCAATTCGCCAACAGTGCAGAGGATATCAGACACTGCAACAATTGAGCAACCAATAGATTCGGTAGCTGCAAATATGCAAACGACCATTACAGAAGTTCAAGCGAAGCAGATTGCTTTGGACTCAGTCAAAGGCGTAACATTTGTTTCAATTGGATTGCAGGATAAAGATGGGGTTATTGCATATGACGTCGAAGTTTTATCAGGAACAAACATAAATGATATCAATGTTGACGCAAATACGGGCAAAATACTCCACACAGACCATAGTAGTAATAACAGTGAAAAACATCATCTTGAAGAAAAATCAAAAGATGATGACGGCAATGAGTATGAAATTTCAAATGAAGATGTGATTGGATACTAATACTAAACCCATATATATAAGAAAAATTTCCTGAAGCAAGGCTCTCATTTTTATCATGAGAGCCTTGCTATTTTAAATTAAAAGGTCTTTTTCTTAACTAACGCCGCTAGGGTTATTATGTCAGTGCCATGTTTGTTTCTTATTTTATCCATGGCTTTGTCGATGGACTCGTTTTTATGGTTTTTCCCAGGATTTTCTAACTGGTCAAAAAATGACAGCTGACTGAAAGAATCGTTTTCGTTAAATCCTGAAAGGCTTAACCCGATTAACCGTATTGAATGAAGTCTGTTCCAATTTTGTTCAAGCAGACTGCAACCGGCCTGATATATTTCCCTGGTTGTATAAGTTGCGGTCAAGGTTGCCTGCCTTGTGATCACCCGAAAATCAGAATATTTCAGGGTGATCTGTACGGTACGTCCTTTTTTATCATGCTTTCTTGCCGTCGTCCCAATACTATCAGCAAGCTCCATAAGAATGATCTTTGCTTTCTCAATATCGGATATATTTTCCGGCAGTGTTTTTTCACGTCCGATTGACTTCATTTCATTAGCCACGTGAGGGTGAATAAGGGAATTGTCAATTCCATTTGCGTGGAGAACCATGTCATTTCCGCTTTTCCCAAAAGTCCTGATCAGAAGGTTTGTATCGAACCCTGCAAGCTCACCAATGGTTTGAATGCCAAGGTTTCCAAGTTTTTCTGCGGTTTTATTCCCAATGCCATACATTGCTTTCACGGGCAGCGGCCAGAGTTTGATTGGAATATCATTTTCCCAAAGTTCCGTGATACCAAGGGGTTTCTTCATATCCGATGCCATTTTTGAAAGAAATTTATTTTCAGCAATACCGATTGAGCACCAAAGCCCCAGTCGGTCTTTGATCTCATCCATTATGCGCTTTGCAGCCTCTCGAGGTATGTCGAAAAGTCCTTCGCTTCCGGTCATATCAAGCCATGCCTCGTCAATACTGTTCTGCTCGACAATAGGAGTAAAGTTCGATAGTAAGGCCATGACCTCTTTTGATTTCTGCTTATAGAAAGTGAGATCTGGGGGAACCAGGATCATTTTAGGGCATCGCTTCAATGCTTCATGAAGGACCATGGCAGTTTTAACCCCATAGGACCTTGCCTCATAGTTTGCTGCAAGAATAATGCCGGTACGCTTCTTTGGATCACCGGCAACAGCAGCGGGTACAGAGGCAAGGGCATCATTTCTTGCCATTTCACAGGATATGAAGAAAGCATTCATATCAACGAGAAATATTACTTTTTTCATAGGTCACCATCACTCCAATAATATTAAGACAGTCCATTAAGCTCCCGATAGAGATTTTTTGCATAAGAATCCGTCATGCCGCATATAAAATCGGTGACAAGAAGTAATCGCAAATACAGGTTATATACCGGATCATCTGTTTTTGATTTCAAATAATTTTCCTTATAGTTTTCGGAAATTAAATTGGTTAAATTGCTTTCAACTTTGGTTTCTTTATATCCGGGTATTTTTTCATTTTCTTCTCCATAATATATGATTGCCGGGATGAATTTATCAAGCAAAGAATTTATGATGCTTTGTGCTGCCAACTCCATTTTTATAATGCTTGGCGTTGAGTAGACGAATTCAAACATGGCATTTTTCAGAATACGTATGGTTCCGCCGTGAAAAGATTCTTCGAAAATATCTTTTTTGAAAGTGCCTTCCATGATTTCAGTATAAGAATTTGTGAATCCATAGGCGGCACAAAATAGAAGCCAATCCCGAACATGACTAATCCAATTCTGAAAAATCAGTATTTCTTTACTGCTTTCATTTTTAAATTCATCCTTTAATTCATCAAATTTTTCAATCAGTAAATTTGATTTCTCTATCTGTTCCTTTGTGACAAGATTTGCTTTTTCATATTCATGAAGTTCAGTTTTAAAAAATTCAACAAAGGTTTCAATTGAAAAGAAACTTTTCTTAAAGGCATCTTCAAGATCAGCAGTGGCATAGGCAATATCATCGGCGGCTTCGAGAATGAAGGTCAGAGGATGCCGATAGTATTTTTTTTTGATTTTTGTCCCAGTTTCATGGGCGATTTTTGAAAAATCTTTGCTTTCAGACAGATAATAGCCAAGTTTATGAATTTTTATATCTGCATCATCGGCATTAATTTTCAAAGAATCCGTTGGATACTTCACAACGGTATTCAATACAGCTGTGGTCAAATTTAATCCGAAATTGCTGTCAACATGATGTAATTTTATAGCGAGGCGCAGGGCCTGGGCATTACCTTCGAAATTAAACAAATCACTTTTCATTTGATCCGTCAGAATATCATCGAATGATTTGTCCATGTAAGTATATTCCTTAATATTGTTTATGAACCAATCCCGAATGATGACTTCACCAAAATGGCCAAATGGGGGATTTCCAATATCGTGGAGCAAACCTCCACACATGGCAATGTCTCCCGCTAAGGCGGCTTGCTCCGAGGAGATTTCATAAAGGGTGTCCTTCTGGTAAATGGCAATATTTTTAGTGATCATTGCAGTTAATTGTTTGGCCAGGGATGATGTTTCAATTGAGTGAGTAAGTCGTGTTCGAACAAAATCGCTTTTATCTAATGGAAACACCTGGGTTTTGTCTTGCAATCGACGAAAAGAAGCACTGTTGATAATACGCCAATAATCTTTTTCAAATTCACTCATATGATATTTTACCGGATCATAGGGTGGATTAATTGTGCTGCCAAGACGAGTGTCTGATAATAGTTTTTTCCATTCCATTCCAAGTTTTCCTTTCTAAAATAAATTTAGTTTGATTCTCTTTTTCTGCCACAGAATACAGCATAATTGAAGTATTTGTAAATGACATCTATTTCTTTAAATTTTGATTTTTCCATAGAATTTAAATGTGATATTAAACTTGCGGGTCGGTCATCAGAATAATAACTGGGAAGCCATTTTTCATATATTTCATCAGCTGGCACATTTTTTTCCATGAAAGCGATCCATTTTTCCATATTCAGAGCCTGGAGCTCCTCATTGCTGCCTAAAAGAATATCAAGATTTATAAATATTCCGTTGTTTTTCAATCCTGCATATATTTTCTCGTACATCTCATATTTGGCAGCATCTGTTTCAAGATGATGGAGGGCAAGTGATGATACCACAACATCATATTTTTTATCAAACTCGAAAGTGTTAAGATCTCCACATAGGCAAGAAATATTATCACCCACTTTAACAGCGGCAATTTGCAACATGTTTTCAGAAATATCCATGCATGTGATTTTTGCGTTTTTAAATCTTTTTTTAATGTAATTAGATACTGTTCCCGTACCGCAACCTAGATCAATGATCTCAAAATCAGCTAATTCATCAAAGGGAATAATGGCGGTTACTATTTCCAGCATGTCATTATAATGAGGAATTAAATTCTGAATGAAATTATCAAATATTTTTGCAGCATCATCAAAATGCAGTCTAATTCTTTCTGTTTGAGGTGACATATTTAATCCATTGGTTGGCTGTTGCTGTGTAAAATCGACAACTTCCGGTTTATTTGGAATTGTTTTTGTAAGTATATTATTACACATCAGAGAACTCCTTTTTATCTTAGTATAACATTAAAATCCAGTGCTTTAAAAGAACAAAAGGTTTTATAACTAAAAAAAATCTTCGCAATGGGGAGGCACTTGACTTTAATTATAAGGTATTATATAATCGCACCAGATAAATACGAACGCAAAATGGGGTACACCACCGAAAGGGTGTCGGTCTCGTTTTGTGTTTTTTTTGTTGAAATTTTTGAAAGGAAATTGAAGAATGAAAGTGAATGGAAAGAAGCAACTCATCAATATCAATCAAAATTTATTGGATTTTTTAGAAAGTAATCAGTACGATATCACAAAAATTGCGGTAGAACGTAATGGAGAAATCATACCGAAAGTAATGTATCACCAGGTTAACCTCAACGATGATGATGCATTGGAGATTGTAAGTTTTGTAGGAGGCGGTTGAAATGGAACTCACCATCAATGGAAAAAAAATGGAGCTGGAGTGCAAAACAGCCTTTGAAGTGAGAGCGCATCTAGGACAGCATGAGGATATTGTCATTTTAAATGGTTTTCAAATTGAAGGAAATGCTGAATTAAAAGAAAAAGATCAGTTAACGATTATCAGAAAAGGCATTATACCGAAAAGAGAAGAGCTTGAAAGCATGATGATGTCCCGACATACCCCTTATGTCCATGAAAAATTGAAAAAGGGAAAAGTCGCCATTGCCGGATTAGGTGGTCTTGGATCGAATATTGCCATTATGCTAGCAAGAATCGGCGTGGGTCAGTTGCTGCTTGTGGATTTTGATGTTGTTGAGCCCAGTAATTTAAATCGGCAAAGTTATTATATCAGTCATTTAGGAATGGCGAAGACCGAGGCTTTGAAAAAACAAATCATGGAGATCAATCCATTTATAAAAGTGGACATTCAAAAAATCAGAGTTACCGAACAAAATGTTAAAGAACTATTTTATGGATTTGACATTATTTGTGAGGCCTTTGATAAACCGGAGGCAAAATCCATGCTGGTGAATAATGCATTAGAGGAACTACCAGACATTAAAGTCGTTTCAGCTTCCGGGATGGCAGGCTATGACAGTGCCAATCTGATTAAAACACGCAGACCCATGAAACGTTTATATGTTTGCGGAGATTTTGAAAACGGTGCTAAAGTGGGAAGAGGTCTGATGGCACCAAGAGTACAAATTTGTGCAGGTCATCAGGCAAACATGATTTTACGGTTGTTATTGGGAATAGAAGAAATTTAAGGAGATAAAAATGAATGATCAATTGGTAATAGGTGAACACTCTTTTAAATCACGTTTTATTTTAGGTTCAGGTAAGTTTTCATTGGAAATCATGAAAGCTGTTGTAGAAAATGGCGGGGCAGAAATCATAACCCTGGCACTCCGGCGAGCAAATCTGGGGGGAGAAGAAAACATCTTAGATCACATACCTAAAAACGTTACTTTGCTGCCAAACACATCGGGGGCAAGAACAGCAGAAGAAGCAGTAAGAATTGCACGGTTGGGAAGAGAAATTCACTGTGGCGATTTTGTGAAAGTGGAAGTCATCCGGGATTCGAAATATCTGATGCCTGATAATTATGAAACCATAAAGGCAACGGAAATCCTGGCAAAAGAAGGATTTATCGTTTTGCCGTACATGTATCCGGATTTAAATGTGGCAAGATCCCTGGTGGATGCCGGTGCAGCAGCTGTCATGCCGCTGGCCTCTCCCATTGGAAGTAACAGAGGTTTGAGTACCAAAGATTTTATTCAAATTTTAGTGGATGAAATTGACCTGCCCATCATTGTCGATGCCGGGATCGGCCGACCATCACAAGCCTGTGAAGCCATGGAAATGGGTGTGGATGCAGTAATGTGCAATACAGCGGTAGCCACGGCAAAAAACATTCCGTTAATGGCAAAAGCTTTTGGACAGGCCATTGAGGCTGGGCGAAATGCTTATCTTGCAGGGCTGGGTCGGATATTAAATGATGCCGCTGAAGCATCCAGTCCTTTAACGGGATTTTTGGAGGATTAAAGATGACAATGAAGCAAACAAACCCCATGGAATACAGTGAAGGTATGGAAATAATTGATTCTGATATGATGGAAAAAATATTGAAATTGTTGGGAAACTATGATTATAAAAAATATTCGGATGAGGATGTCAAACAAACGCTGATAAAAGAAAATCTTTCATTAGAAGATTTTGGAGCCATCCTATCACCTGCAGCCATGCCATATTTAGAGAATATGGCAAAAAAAGCTGTTTCTGAGACAAGAAACCATTTTGGAAATGCTGTTTGTCTCTTTACGCCTTTATATATTTCAAATTATTGTGAAAACCATTGTATCTATTGTGGTTTTAACTGTAAAAATAAAATTCGTCGGGGAAAACTTTCTTTTGAAGAAATGGATGGTGAGCTTAAAGCCATTGCAAAAACTGGTTTAAAAGAGATTTTAATTTTAACCGGAGAATCACGTCATCAGTCCGGCGTCCCATATATTGGTGAAGCTGTTAAATTAGCAGCAAATTATTTTTCAACCATCGGAATAGAAATCTATCCCTTGAATTCAGATGAATATGCCTATCTTCATGAATGCGGAGCAGATTTTGTTTCGGTTTATCAGGAAACCTATAATATCAATAAATATGAACAAGTTCATTTAAGTGGATCAAAGAGGGTTTTTCCCTATCGATTTTACTCCCAGGAACGTGCTTTACTAGGGGGTATGCGTGGCGTTTCTTTTGGGTCTCTTCTTGGACTTGATGATTTTAGAAAAGATGCTTTTGCTACAGGGTTGCATGCATTTTTCATACAGCAAAAATATCCTCATGCAGAGATTGGATTTTCAACACCACGATTAAGGCCCTTTATTAATAATGCGGATAACAATCCCAATGATGTTCATGAAAAACAGCTTTTACAAGTGATGCTTGCTTACCGATTATTCATGCCATATGCAGGCATTACTATTTCAACCCGGGAAAGAGCGGGTTTTCGGGATAATGTCATTGGAATGGTGGCAACAAAAATTTCAGGAGGCTCCATTGTTGGCATTGGTGGCCATAACCTCGAAGAGAAGGGCGATGAACAATTTGAAATTTCTGATCCCCGAAGTGTATCAGAAGTACATGAGATGATTATAACCAAGGGATTACAACCTGTTTATTCTGATTATATCAGGGTCTAGAAATAGAATATTATTATGAAGGGATGAGAGAAGCCAATGCTTATTTGTGTAACCAATCAGAAGTTGTGTGATGACGACTTTCTAAATCGAATCAACCTTATTGCTCAGGGAAAACCACAGGCCATTATGTTAAGAGAAAAAGATCTATCCAAAACAGAATATGAAATGTTGGCCATAAAAGTAAGTGAAATATGTAGGGATCATCAAGTGAATCTTGTGGTCAATCAAAAGATTGAAATAGCAATCAAGTTGAAACTTAAAAATATCCACTTAGGCATGGATGATTTAAGAAAATTTAAAAAAGAAATAAGAGAATTTGAACAGATCGGTGCTTCAATTCACTCAGTGAATGATGCAAAAGAAGCTGAAAAATTAGGAGCCACCTATTTGATAGCAGGACATATTTTTCCAACGGATTGTAAAAAAGGAATTGCCCCAAGAGGACTCTCTTTCTTAAAAGAAGTCTGTGATTCCGTTAAAATACCGGTATTTGCTATTGGTGGAATCACAAAAGAAAAGCTTGAAATTGTTTTAAAAACAGGAGCTAAAGGTGTGTGTATCATGAGTGAAGCAATGACTTGTTTAAAGCCCATTGAGCTTGCCGGTGAATATAGAATTAAAAAAAAAACCTAATCTTGGAAACAAAAAACTAAAAATAATACTTCCAAAACTTAATAAAAACTAAAATATGATCATCAATTGTTTATAGAATTATTAAATTAAACTCTTTACTTTCAATTAATTTGGTGATACACTGAAAAAAACTAAATATTGTAATTACGCTTGGGGTGCCGAAAGGCTGAGAGAAAACTACGTTTTTAACCCATTGAACCTGATATGGTTAGCACCATCGTAGGGAAGGCATTAATTCTAAACAAATTATTTGACTCGCCTATATTAGTGCGAGTCTTTTATTTTGCCTGATCAAACAAAATATTATTGAAAAAAATAATGGCAGGTTCAATTATTATAATTTTAATACAAATAAATATGAACAGGAGAATAAAATGAATTACACTACCCAAATGGATGCAGCACGAAAAGGTATTATGACACCGGAAATAGAGCAGGCAGCGGCCTCAGAGTCTTTAAGTTCACAGGAACTGATGGCGCAGGTGGCAGCAGGTACCGCAGTGATTCCCGCCAACAAGAATCACAAGAATTTAAAACCAACAGCCATTGGCAAGGGATTAACAACTAAAATAAATGTGAATCTCGGGATTTCAGAAGACTGCTGCAATTTTGACAATGAGATTGAGAAGGTAAAAACCGCAGTGAACATGAAAGCCGATGCAATTATGGACTTAAGCTGCTTTGGTAAAACACGGGAATTTAGAAAGTTGGTTATTGAAACATCTCCAGCCATGCTTGGCACAGTACCGATTTACGATGCCATTGGCTTTTATGATAAAAATTTGACGGATATTACCGCTGAAGAATTTTTAAAGATTGTGGAAGTTCAGGCACAGGATGGCGTGGATTTCATGACCATTCACCCTGGGATCAATCGTGAAACTGCACGTCGATTCAAAAAGACGGGAAGATTAACAAACATTGTATCACGCGGTGGTTCTTTGCTCTTTGCCTGGATGGAACTGACGGGAAATGAAAACCCCTTTTATGAGTACTATGACAAAATTCTCGATATATTTGAAAAATATGATGTAACGGTAAGTCTAGGAGACGCCTGTCGTCCCGGGTGTATCAATGATGCCACCGATGCCGTTCAAATTGAAGAGCTCATTGTCCTTGGTGAACTGACAAAACGTGCTTGGGAGAGAAATGTTCAAGTGATGATTGAAGGCCCAGGGCACATGGCACTCAATGAGATTGCTGCCAATATGCTGCTGATGAAGAAGCTTTGTCATGGCGCACCTCTTTATGTATTGGGACCTCTTACTACTGATATAGCACCGGGTTATGATCACATCACCAGTGCCATCGGTGGTGCTTTGGCAGCTGCCAGCGGTGCGGATTTTCTTTGCTACGTCACCCCGGCAGAACATTTGCGTTTGCCGGATATGGATGATATGAAAGAAGGCATTATTGCGGTAAGGATTGCCGCTCATAGTGGGGATATCGCCAAGGGGATCAAGGGTGCGACGGATATTGACTATAAAATGAGTACTGCTCGTAAAAACCTTGATTGGGAAGGAATGTTTAATCTTGCGTTAGATCCGATAAAGCCTCGTCGTTATCGTGAAAGCTCACAACCAGAACATGAGGATAGCTGTACAATGTGTGGCAAGTTGTGTGCGGTGCGTACCATGAATAGCGTATTGAGTGGTAAAAAGGTTGACCTAAAGTGAGGTGCTTATAATAAAAAATATGAAATTATCTCTTATGCGTAAGCATGTATCAGTAACCAGAATAAACCACAGGTAGTACTTATAAAGATTTCCAGGACTTTGAAATTAAGCTTAATGCGGGACAGCCTGATATAAGATATAATGCAAATAGGCAATGGATTTTCTCAATCAAAAACAGTGCATCTTTTGATTGGGAAATCATGAAAAAAATGTTCGCTGGCTGTTCGAATTCTTTTTAGAAAAGGATGAATGTGATGGAAATCGATTTACTCAAACTCGAAAAAAACTGGAAAAATTATGTGGATCATGGTATTTTAGATGAACAAACGCGCCCCATTATCCAACGTTCCTGGCTGGACTGTAAGGAAAAAAAGTTGGATGTTAATGAAGGCAAAGGGGAAACCATCGACAGCTCCCAACTTGAAGTGGTATTAGATGAAAACCAGGAACTAATAAAAGTTGCAAAACCAATTATGCAAAATCTTTATGAAATCGTTTT